>Ga0316207_10000182_pt1 | contig 125931 bp, 113 predicted proteins | sample 6weekpyrite_MG_FD_204943 | JGI IMG/M metagenome (GOLD analysis project Ga0316207, IMG submission 204943) | Microbial mat bacterial communities from mineral coupon in-situ incubated in ocean water Damariscotta River, Maine, United States -... | ecosystem: Environmental > Aquatic > Marine >...
CGACAGGATGCATCAAATACGGTCATGTTTAGTTCCTGATTTACAATTTGGGCAAATTATAACAGACCTGCAGGCATTACAGTTCTGACATAAAAATCATCTTAATTGAAGGGTGGATAAGCGCAGTGCATCCACCTTTTGCGTACTGTGCTGGTGGATGCGTTGCACTTATCCACCCTACATTGAGCTGTCAACAAATGGTCATAGATAGAAACACTCACTCTTGATACTATTAGCAAAAACCTGACAAATCATTATTTAGGGAGGATTCAATGAGCACAACCATCGACTCTACGTTACATGAAAACAGAAAATTTACTGCCGACGATAATTTTGTCAGCAAATCCAATGTAAATGCTGATAAATTAGCCGATTTACGCCGTGCTGCCGAAGAAGACCACGAAGGCTTTTGGGGTAATCTTGCCCAACAGGAAATCACCTGGCAAAAACCTTTCTCCAAATTACTGGATAGCAGTAAAGCCCCACATTACAGCTGGTTTGACGATGGTGAATTGAATGTTTCCTATAACTGCCTGGATCGTCATTTAACTGACAAAGCCGATAAAACCGCCATTATTTTTGAAGGTGAACAAGGTGATACACGTCAAATCACTTATGCGCAATTACATGCCGATGTATGTCAGTTCGCTAACGGTTTAAAACAACAAGGTGTCACTAAAGGTGATCGCGTCATTATCTACATGCCCATGATTCCCGAAGCGGTTGTGGCCATGCAAGCTTGTGCGCGAATCGGCGCCATTCATTCCGTGGTATTTGGTGGCTTTTCTGCAGAATCGTTAAAAGACCGTATTGAAGACACCGCAGCAAAAGTTGTCATCACTGCCGATGGTGGTCATCGCGCCGGTAAAATCGTGGAGTTAAAAGAAGCAACCGATAGTGCTCTGAATAAAGGCTGCGCCAGTGTGGAGAAGGTCATCGTTTATCAACGTACCGGTCACGACGTCAACATGCAGGATGGACGTGATGTTTGGTGGTCTGATGCAATAGCCGATGTTGACGCGGCTTGTGAACCGGAATGGGTGAACAGCGAACATCCCCTGTTCATTCTTTATACATCTGGCTCAACCGGCAAACCCAAAGGTATTCAACATTCCAGCGGAGGCTATTTGCTCAATAGCATCATGACCATGAAATGGGTGTTTGATATCCAGGATAGCGATAACTTCTGGTGCACTGCAGATGTAGGCTGGATCACCGGTCATAGTTATGTCGCTTATGGGCCCCTGGCGGTAGGTAGCACCATGTTAATGTACGAAGGTGCACCAACTTTTCCCGATGCAGGTCGTTTCTGGAAAGTTTGCCAGGATCACAAAATCACCATTTTTTATACCGCACCGACTGCAATCCGCGCCTTAATGAAAGCCGGTGACGATTTCCCCAACGGATATGACCTGAGTAGTTTACGTTTGCTAGGCACAGTGGGGGAACCCATCAATCCGGAGGCATGGATGTGGTATCACAATGTCATTGGTAAACAACAATGCCCCATTGTCGACACCTGGTGGCAAACCGAAACCGGTGCACACATGCTTGCACCTTTGCCCGGTGCCATGGCTACCAAACCCGGCTCCTGCACTCAACCACTGCCGGGCATTGTTATGGACATTGTCGATAACGAAGGCAATATTATTGAAGAACCCAACAAAGGTGGTTTTCTTGTTGCGAAAAAACCCTGGCCTTCCATGTTACGCACCGTTTGGGGGGATGACGAACGTTATCAAAAAACTTACTGGGGTGAATTCAACAATAAATACTATGTTGCTGGTGATAACGCCCGTAAAGATGAAGACGGTTACTTCTGGATTATGGGCCGCACAGACGATGTCTTAAATGTTTCTGGCCATCGTTTGGGCACCATGGAAATCGAATCTGCATTGGTTGCACATCCGCGCGTTGCTGAAGCAGCAGTTGTTGGTCGACCGCACGATGTTAAAGGTGAAGCAGTTTTGGCTTATGTGGTTTTACGCGGCGCTCGGCCTGAAGGTGGCGTAGACGAAGCGCTAACAAAAGAATTACGCGACTGGGTAGGTGAACAAATCGGTGCTATCGCCAAACCGGATGATATGCGTTATGCCGATAACTTACCAAAAACCCGTTCCGGTAAAATCATGCGTCGTTTGTTGCGAGTTATTGCCAAGGGTGAAGAGATTACTCAGGATACTTCGACTTTGGAAAACGAAGCAATCTTGGATCAATTGCAGGGTAAGGCTTGATCTACTTACCAAAAGGCTGGATAATTTTTTCCGGCCTTTTGTCAATATCTTTAGATTTAAATTACAGGTTACCAATTAAACTAAACAAACCCTTTCGCTATGGCGCTTTACTCAATTCATCAGGAATATTAAAAATAAATTCCACAAATTCTATTATATCTTCATCGCTTACTCGGGGAGAATAAGGTGGCATAGGCACACCTTTAGTCAAATTATTCCAATTACCTTTTCCACCTGATTGAATTTTATTAATCAGATTGATCTTTGCGTTTTCAACATCGTCACGATACATCAACGCCACGTCAGCCCAACTGGGGCCAACAATACGTATATCAATTGCATGGCAAGCAGTGCAACCACTTCTTCTCGCGCGTTCTGGCATAGCTGGCGTTTGTGAATCAACACTAGCAACACGCAATTGAAAAGTAGCTTCAAGTACTCCTTGTATTTCTAAATAAAAGGCTTCGTCTTTTCTAACTAGTATAGCACCAATGTTGAAATGATATGTTATTCATGTATTCTCTCAGTTTATCAGGACAATTTATTGATGGCCAAGGGAATGGGAATGAAAAAATATCGAGTCACATTAACAGATGAGGAACGGATGTTTCTCAAAGGATTAGTATCTTCAGGAAAAACAGCGGCGCGAAAAATAACACATGCCAGAATACTGTTACTTACAGACGAGAATTCAGAGGCAGGTAATTACACCGATGAGTCAATTGTTAAAGCATTGCAAGTCGGTGTTGTAACGGTTTCGCGTATACGACAACGGTTTGTTGAACAAGGATTGGAATCCGCGCTAAATCGTCAAGTTCAAAAAAACAGGAAACAAAAAAAACTGGATGGCGAGGCAGAAGCATTTTTAATGGCCACAGCTTGTTCTGCGGCACCGGAAGGACGCAAGTCCTGGACATTAAAGCTACTCGCAGATCGTTTGGTGGAATATGAAATTGTTGATTCCATCAGTACAGAGTCGGTTAGGAAAGCGCTAAAAAAAATGAACTTAAACCTTGGTTGAAGGAATGTTGGTGTATTCCTCCAAAAAGAAATGCCGATTTTATCTGCGCCATGGAAGATATATTAGACGTATATCAGCGCTCTTTTGCAGATGACGAAGTGCTGGTTTGTATGGATGAAACCAGTAAACAACACATAAGAGAAACCCGGACACCGCTGCCTACTCAATTAGGAGAAGTGGCAAGATACGATTTCGAATATGAACGAGCAGGTGTTAGCAATCTATTTATGATGTCCGCACCACTTGAAGGTTGGCGTCACGTTAAAGTGACGGATCGTCATACGAAAGTTGATTGGGCTGAGTTAATGAGAGAATTAGTGGATGAACATTACGCTGGAAAACGCAAGATTGTGCTGGTGATGGATAACTTAAACACGCATAAGCTGTCTTCGTTATACGAAGCATTTGAGCCGGAAGAAGCACATCGAATCGCTGAACGACTTGAGATTCACTATACGCCAAAGCATGGTAGTTGGTTAAATATGGCAGAAATCGAAATAGGTGTCATGACACGACAATGTCTTGATCGCCGCATAGGAGATCAAGAAACATTGAGAAAGGAAATCAACGCTTGGCAAAAACAGCGCAACGAAGAAGAGATTCAAGTCAATTGGCGATTTACCACTGAAGATGCTCGGATAAAGTTGAAATCACTTTACCCATCAATACAAAGTTGACGCTATACTAGCTTCAAAGCAGTTTAAACACGATATCGGTTAACTCTTTATGAATAATTTTTTTCAATAAGAAAGGACCAACAAGCGGAGGAATGGGAAATGCAGGGGTTAAGTCAGCATGATAGTGCAAAATCGTGCCTTGATTTGTTGATTCTACAAACCATTGCTCAACACCTGATTCAAAATGGCCTGCTTGAGGAATGATTGTCGCGACAGTTCTGCCCTTACTATCAAAACTCAGGGTTTCTTCTTTTTTGAGCGAATAGCATACGCCCAATACACAGGGGCGCAATGTCTGAGAAACTCTTTGAATATCATCTTTCGTGTTCACTGTACTGTTTACAATGAGCGGTGAGAGTTCACTGAATTTTTCATAGTCTGTTAATATTTCCTGGAGATGTATGGCAGAAATATCAATTTTCACACGGTAATCAACCATTATTCGACCATCGTAATAGTCAACTTCATGACGTTGAAATTCAACCTGAATAGGCGGATGAAATCCATTTAAACTGGCAACTAACAAAGATACGATCCCCATGGCAATCTCTCCTTTACCTGACGATGTTGCCATTCATATTAAATAGCTAATCATGAACAAATGCTGAATGAAAGATAGTTAATAGAAGAAAAACATACCTGCTTCGAATATTTCAAATAGATTTCCTGGGCGTTAATTTTGCATTTTATTTAACACGTCAAACAAACCGAAACCCTGTTTATGCCAACAATTTTTAAAACCTCAAATAACAGCATAGAAAAACCTGAGATCCCTTATAGTCGCGAAAATCCCAGCCCGCGGTATCAGAGTATGGTGCAAATGTACCAGACCATGCATGATGGTGGTGATGCAGCTAATGGACTGGCTGCCAACGAAACCTTTGATGGTCGATCATTGGCACATCATACCGATCAAATCACACAACTCATTCAATCTACACAAAGCCGTACTTTGCTGGATTACGGTTGTGGTAAGGCCAGCGCGTATGACAATCAGACGATTAAATTGCAAAATGGGCAAAAAATTATTGGTTTGCGAAACCTTTGGCAGGGTGTGAATATTCGCTTGTATGATCCTTGCTATCAACGCTATCAAACATTCCCCAACGAAAAGTATGACGCGGTAATTTCCACCGATGTGTTGGAACATATTACCAAAGAAGATGTACCCTGGGTGATTGACGAGATATTGGGTCTTGCGAATAAATTCGTTTACTTGAACATCGCCTGTTATCCAGCAAGGAAAAACTTACCCAGTGGAGAAAACGCACATATCACCCAGGAAAGTCCGGGATGGTGGCTTGACCTTGTTCACAATATAAAACTCAGCAAGTATCCTGACTTAAAAGTTATGTTGGCAATTAATGATCAACAGTTGAAACGGATTATGGTGCAGTTTTAAGAAACCATGAACTCCTATGGCAGATCATGAGACCCAGAAAACCTCTTCGACTCTCACGTGCGAAAGAGGCTCATAGATATTGCCGAAAAATAATTCTTCACGCGTCAATTAAACGAATATTATTAATCAACAATTTTCTTTCAATATTTTCTTGCAGAATTTTTTCCACACCGTGGAAAGATTGATTGTTTCGCACAAACATCAACATGCGATTTGGAACAAAATCCACTCGCTCGATTTCAGTAAAATTATCACGTGGGTAATGCTTTCCTTCTGCACACGAGAATCCGCCTGCATTCGGTTGATAAATACTGGTACCCAGATGTTTTTTCTGATCATCTTCAGGAAAATAAAACAGAAAGGTAATCAAACGTTGCGGTAAATCAGTGTGTGGGCCAATACCATAATTAGTTTGATCATTTACCAGTAGTGCGTCACCAGAAACACGAGTCGAGCCAAGCGGTTTGGGTATCTCACCCATCCGCTCCTGAACGTATGGCCACATCATGTCGATGATGCCATTGATGAATTCCGGGCTATATAACCAACCACCAAAATCACCCCAAAACTGTTTTTGTGCCTCGTTTAATCGTTGAAAATCTTCATATTTAAACAAGGTAACAAAACGATCCGGATAAGCACCTGCTGTACGTCCGGATTCAGCTATGGAAGCCATTTGTTGTTTTGTCGGAAAGAACTTTAAAATCTGCTGATAATATTCTTCGGGAAAAATATTATCGACTATTACATGCGGAAAAGGAGATTCATGAATTTCAGACTGTTTAATTCGACTGACTAATTCTGTCGCAAAGTTTTTTGCTTTTTTATCTATATTAACAACAGAAGGAATTAGCGTATGTGTCGCATGATTTGATTGCTGTTTTCGGTAAAATATCCACTCCCCCACATCTTTAAACGCGCCATCGGAGCGAGCAGCTTTATCCACTTGTGCCTGATCGAATTCAAAACCCAATTTTTTTAATTGTTCAACAACATCAAGATGCTCGGATAAGTGTGGATTCAATTCAATAATGACTGATTGTACTTTCGGATTGAATAAAGTTTTTATCGCACCAGAAATTACTTTATGTTCAAAGCCATCAACATCGATTTTGATAAAATCCGGAACAGGAATTAACCCCTTTTCAACCAACGAGTCCACTGAAAAACTGACAGCACCTTGTGTATAAGGTGATTTTCGTGGCTGTAGATCAAACCCCACTTCTTCCCCCATTGAATGACAGGAAGAACCCAATTCAAAATTAGAAAGATATAGAGAATCAAGTCCATCACAATCAGAAATACCCGCACAGAAAGCGTGCACACGCTCACTCAAGTGGTTGGCATAAATATTTTTATTCAACAAAGAATAATTTTGTGATTCTGGCTCAAAAGCGTAAACCTCGGCATGGTTTATTGCCGCAGCATATAAGGAGTACATGCCCACATTGGCGCCTATATCAAGTAATACAGCGTTGTTGGGAATATTGTTCAACCATGTAATAGTACATGGCTCTTTAGTCATTAATGTCTGAGCGCGCCAATAAGCAGTTTTATTGGGAATATTATATACCAGTGGTTTACCATCCACTTTCAAGGTAAAACAGGGCTTAAAGTCTTCATGATTTTGAATAAGTTCTAGGATTTCTTTCTGCTGCAATGTTATACCCTTCGCCAAATGAATTTTACGAGTTATGGCGCAGTTCAACGTAAACTATCTCCTGAATAAAGCAGCTATTGTGCCGTTCAATAACTGATGTTGAGGTATTAAACTTGCTTTGAATTTTCTCATTCGGATTTCAGAGACCGGTTCTTATGGAAGTGAAAAAAAAGATAGATATTTCATCTGAAGTGAATCAATTGAACTTCATTTATGATGACGCCCGGCAAATTCAGTTAATGAATGCCAAGTGTTTAAATTTACGGAAGAAATATCTGGATTATCCGCTACTTGTGCATCTGGAAACTCAAGCAGTTTGTAACGCCCACTGCAATTTTTGCCCTTATGACAACATGGAAAGAAAAGGGATGAAAATGTCCGATGCGTTAATCGAAAAAATTATTAATGAACTGGCAGATATTCCGCAAAATATCAGTTACTCATTAAATCCTTATAAAGTCAGTGAACCGTTTTTAGAGCCTCGCCTGTTTGACATTCTGGGATTGATCATAAAGCGTTTACCTAATGCAAAAATCACCTTCATCACCAATGGCGTACCCTTAACGGAAAAAAAGATTCAGCAATTATTGGCGCTGGATACCAGCCGTTTTGGCTTGATGAGTATTTCCTTGAATTCCCTCAATCCAGTGGAATATGAATCTGCCATGGGCATCCCACTGGACAAAACCTTGAAACGTTTGGATATGCTACATGATTATGTGGCACGAGGTGAGTTTACCATTCCTGTGCACGTAACACGTGTTGCTTTTGATATGGAATCTGATTTACGATTTTTAATCAATTTTAAAGTCCGTTATCCTCATTTTCCGGTTCGAATAATTAGAAGAAACGATTGGATAGGCACAATTAACTTAAACAACAAAAATAATCTGGTACCAAACACTGCCTGTAAACGTTGGTTTGACTTATCTATAACAGCCACTGGTAAAGTAGCACTCTGTTGTATGGATAGCGAAGCACAATATACTTATGGTGATGCCAATGTACAAAATGTATTGGAAATTTATCGTAATGCACAAATGGAGCGTTTGCGTATGATGTTGCCTTCAAGGATAAATACAGCTCTACCTTGTGGTCAGTGTACGTATTTAAATTAAGATTAATCAACTCGCCAAATAACCCGCTGTCCTTGATGCTCATCGGCAATAACAGCAGAGCCACTCATCAGTAGCTTTTCATCGCCATCGATTTCGGTCACTAATAGCTGGCTACCATAAGCTGTACGGTGGATTTTTCCATTATTACCAAAAGTGGTATCTAAATCCCCATTGGCGTCATATCGAAACACAGCCATTCCTTCGGTGGCGGTACTGTTCAATATCAAAATTTTATTGCTTCTATCCATCGCCAGAGAATAAACATAATCATTACCGCCACTGTCGAAGACTAAATAGCCATCGGTACCAAAGGTGATATCCAAGGCACCGGAGGCGTTGTATCGACTTAAGACAACATCATAATCAGTGCCATTATATGAGTAACCGGCGATTAACATGCGATCGAAGCTATCGAGAACAATAGAAACGGCGTAATCATCATTACCGACAAAATTATCAGTGCCATCATCTAATATGTGTCGTTCTGTTCCGCCAGAGGCATTATATTTTCTGATCAACATATCCGGATTATTAAGTCCATTAATCAGGTATCCGGTAAGATAAACATTATCACTATTATCTATAGCTAAACCGGACACGCTGCCGCTGTTTATACCTACACTAGCGATACCTGAACCGTTAAAGCTGGTATCCAGGCTGCCGTCTTGTAAAAAACGCCAGGCAGTAAATTGAAAATCAGTAGAACCACCGACAACTATTCGATTGCTTGAATCAATGGCCATAGCATATGCCCGATCTTCAAAAGTACTGGCATACAAAATATAACCTATACCGTTAAATGAATTATCCAAACTACCATCTGTATTAAAACGCCATATCACCAAATCATTGTCGGTTCCGTTATAACTGTAGCCAGCTACATATATTAAGCCATCGGATGCGATGGCGATGGCTTGCGCCACGTCATCTCCATTACCACCGGCTGCACTCGCGTGACTTACCATACCGTTTGTGGCAAAACCGATATCCAGCTGTCCTTCTGGAGTAAATCGCCACAAAGCCATATCTAAATTGCTGCCATTATTAACTTGTGAAGCGAGAAGAACGTTGCCATTAGCATCAATTGCCATGGCATTGGTATCACCTATCCAATTATTATTATCGCTGAAATAAACTGCTCCTTGCTCACCGAAGCTTTTGTCTGGACTACCGGCACCTGTGGTTAGCGGACGATAGGTATCGATATTTTCATCGAATCCAGTAAAATCACCAATGCCAGAATCTGTCGCAATAAGTTGCCCATTTAAAAAGTTTTCGTTTAACACGTTTCCTTCAAGTGATAATAGCTGATTACTGTTATTAACCGAAGAAACCAGTAAATTATCAATGGCACCGCTGTAGTTTATTAGCCAAGTGTATTGATTATCGGTTGCTGAAAAATCGTTAACACCACTTAGTCGTAACTCAGTTATTTCACTAAAATTAATATCATCCAATGAATACCATATTCTGATCTGATCTCCATAAATATCTATACGATAACGACGCCAATTACTCTTTTTGATCAACTGCGCGCGGCTATCTGTACTGTCCATAACTAGTTGACGCTGTAATTGTCCTGTATTAATGGAGAATGATTCATTGGAAAAGTCGAGTTGAATATCAAAAGATGTATCTTTCTTCGATGAGGCAGTATATTTGTCTTTATTCCACAAAAGTAGCTGTACATTATTTTCACTAATGGAAAATTCAAAACGTATATTACCCGCGTTGTTAATACCCAAGTCATAAAGTGTTGCAGCGCAAATGTTTACACACTCACCTTTTGCTAACACCGCATCGTCTGCAATTGCAAGTTCAACATTTTCCAGCTGCGAATTATAGGCAGAGGCCTGTGACGGATAGGTTAATCCATCAGGCAATGTACTAAATTGATGTGTTAACGGATATGACAACAACTCCGGATTTTCGGCCAACGTCACACCTGCTTCATCTGAAGCGCTAGCGGCAACAGTTACATCATAATCTTTTGCATTATCTAAGTAATCCAGATTAAATAACTGGCTTTCACCCGGGTCTGCCGCCTGGCGTTGATTGTTTTCCACTCCATCCTGATCCACAATTAAATGCAAGCTGTCTGACATCCAAAGTGGCACATATTTTATAGCATTGGACTGAGCATCAAAAAACGTAAGACTTTCTTCTACAGACGACTTATTCATTGCTTTTGAAAATTGCAAGCTGACAGATTGACGATTTTCAGAAAAAGACTTAAACGACAATATTTTTGGTGCATCATTTAAAACACTTTTAGGAACAGAGGTGTCAATGAAACTTATATTGCTCACACCATTATTTTCTGCGTCGATTAACGACAGAGGATATAACTGCAAATAGTCACTACTTGTCAGCGCACTTTCAATCGCAGGAACTTTTACGGTCATTATAATAGGTGATGATGAATTTTGATCAATTGCTTGCACAACAACATAATCACCAATCAGCTTCCAATCCTGAATTGTAAACTGCTCATTGTCAAACAAACGAATGTTGGTTTGATCTGTTAAATGATAAATAATAATATCATGAACTGTTTTGTTGCTGACGCTTCGGCTTTGTGCTTCAAACAAAAAAGGGCTTGCCATTAGCGGTTTCAAGTTTTGATTACGCTGATAAAGCGCCACAGCTTGCCGTTGCAGTGGCAACAATTGGTATATCAATTCATCATCATGGTAATAGAGAAACCCTTTATTGCTGACAAGGGTTTCACCCGGAGGCAATAAGTTTGTTTTTAGAGATAATTGTTGGATATTATCTTCGGATTGAAAAATTAATAATTCTGAATCATTCCACAACAAAGTATTTTCATTGATATAAGCATAACTACTAATCATTTCATCATTAACACTGATTTCTTGAACTTGTCCATTAACAAATGTGCTCAGCACGTTTACATTCGTATCATTTTTATTTGTTAACATCACAGGATAATCATCTGGCAAAACTAAAAATGATTTTATTGATGCGTCTGTCTTGTTAATCTTCTGGACCAGATTATTTCCAGATATATGATAAAGCAAAACTTCATCACTTAACTGGTAACTGTCCTGTTCCTGCTGACAAACATTTCGCTCATCTTCATAAATCCATTGAGTGGAAATTTTGCCACAACTTATGGAAAATTCATGTGCAAGAAAGTAGACATCGCCATTACTCGCAACCTGGATTGGTTTCACCGGGTTTTTAATCATAGACCAGTAAGCATCATCCACCTGGTGGTCAACTCCGACGACACCTTGCAATACGCATTGATGAGAATTGTCACTTAATGTGACCCGGAAAATGGCGCAGTTTTCTCGTTGCAGTAAACGATACATGCTGTGACTTTTTGAATTCTCGTTAACGTCTAAAACGAGATACACATACTGCCCTGTAGGATCCGGCGCTGCATACTTAAAGCGTAGCTCACCTGTGCTGCTTAAAGCGGCACTCACGTCATTGTTGTTTGAGATGGCTAAGAGGTTGCTTGAAAAATCTTTAAATTCCACGGCAGTTTGCGTGGTGAATATTGCTGATGTGGATTGGGGCAGGGAAAAATTGAAAGGAATATCTTCAATGATTTCTTTTTCAAATTCAATTTGAAAATCCACTGTGCAGCTGGACAGCTGGAATAAACAAACTAAAAAGATTGTACGAATCAGTACTTTTACTGGCATAAAACATTAACAACTCGGTTAGTTTGCGTTTGAGCCAGTAAAATTCCGATTTTGTATTATTTAGCTCTCCAGCGAAGCCTCCCGCTTCATTAACGCATGTTTAGGACGAAAAACCTTTATCACATCTTCATGAGTTTCAATAAACGGACCTTCCAGCAAATCGATACAATAAGGTATGGCTGGAAAAACCGCGTTCAGGCAATCATCAATCGCCGATGGCTTGCCGGGTAAATTGACAATCAGGCTTTGATGATAAATGCCTGCCGTCTGTCGCGATAATATGGCCGTCGGCACAATTTTAAGCGATTCAGCCCGCATTAGCTCACCGAATCCCGGCATCATTTTTTCACACACATTTTCCGTGGCATCCGGTGTGACATCTCTTGCAGCCGGTCCGGTCCCACCTGTTGTTACAATTAATTGACAACTACTTTCATCAGCCAGCTGCCGCAGTGTTTCTTCGATTAACATTTGCTCATCAGGAATGAGTCTTTTAACAGCCTTCCAGGGAGAGTTAATGGCTTTATCAAACCATTGAAAAATGGCCGGGCCCCCTCTGTCTTCATATTCCCCTTTGCTGGCCCGATCTGAAACAGTGACGATACCAATCGATAATTCATTATGTTTCATGATGACTTTAATACTCTTGTAAACTGAAGAATTGGCAGTTTACTCTGAATAACAATACTTCAACAAGTTATCCTAAATACCGAGACAACAAACAGGGTAAAATTTGGGGAAAAACTACACTGATTTAAATGTATTTATTTTACGATTTAAGCGCTGCAATAGTTTTTTGAATTGTGCCCAGCAAACAGTCAATATCAAACGGTTTGGTAATGTAGTCATCCGCGCCAGAACTGAAACCCTTTTCAATATCTTCTTTTTGCGCTTTTGCTGACACCATAATAATTTTTAATGCATCCCGTTCTGGCATTTTGCGCATGCGCATGCAGGTTTCATAACCATCAATACCCGGCATCATCACATCTAACAATACAACCGCCGGATTTAAGTCATCTAATTTTTCCAATGCTTCTTCACCGGACTCAGCGAGACTGGTTGTGTAGATATCTGATAACAATTCATCCATGATTTCTAGGTTCATGGGATTGTCATCTACAATCAGTACAGATAGTGCGTCACTCATAAATCGCTCACCTTGCAAAGTCCTTCACAAAAATATTTGTTATATCTTTTATTTCGGCTCGATACGAAGCAACTTTAAGTTTTTAAGACTTTAATTTTATGAAAAACAGGGAGATACCAAAGTTTCAGATTTGGATTGAGGCGAGAAAAAGTGGCTTTAAAATCATTACTTTCAGCATTACATTTTCAATAGTTTATTGCTAATAAATAAAAAATAACGGAATTGGCAGTTTAAACTTATGATTAAATTATTCTATAGCTACAACAATAATATAAATCTATTTAAATCATACGCTCAAACCGTCGCCAAATAATTTCTCATATTGACAGGTTGTCGCCTGGCGCCCCAATCACCCGGTTTTGCCTCAAAAACACCTGCGCAAGTAATGCCGCATTTTTTACAACAACCCGATGAATCAAGATTCCAGTCGCTTAACACATACCAGTCGCGGCCAATAAGTAATTCCCCACATGAATGACAGTAAGTGCTTGATCCGCTCTTATCATGCACATTGCCGGTATAAACATAGTGTAAACCGTTGTTTAAGGCGATTTCTCGCGCTCTGGTGAGGGTTTCCAGAGGAGTAGAAGGATAGCCCAACATTTTCCAGTCGGGATGAAATGCGGTGAAATGCAATGGCACATCAACACCCAGTTCTGTTGCGATCCAGCGGGTCATTTGCTCCAATTCTTCTGTGCTGTCATTTTCACCGGGAATCAATAAGGTGGTAATTTCCAACCATACATTGGTTTCACGTTTTATGTATACCAATGTATCCAACACATTTTGTAAATGACTACCGGTTATTTTGTGATAGAACCGTTCAGTAAACGCCTTTAAATCAATATTGACTGCATCCATATAACTGAAGAATTCCTTTCTCGGTTCCTCACAAATATAACCGGCAGTCACTGCAACCGATTTAATGTCCAGCTCCCGACAAGCTTTGGCCACATCAACAGCGTATTCCAGAAAAATCACTGGATCGTTATAAGTATATGCAACACTTTTACAGCCAGTTTGTTGTGCAGCCTGAGCAATCATTTCAGGTGTTGCCTGACTGGCAAGGGTATCCATTTCCCGGGATTTACTCATATCCCAATTTTGGCAAAATTTACAGGCCAGATTACAACCGGCAGTGCCAAATGAAAACACCGGTGTACCAGGTAAAAAATGATTTAAGGGCTTTTTCTCAATGGGATCAATACAAAATCCGCTGGAACGACCATAGGTGGTGCTAACAATCTGGTTATTATAATTGGCGCGCACAAAACACAAACCCTGTTGGCCTTCATGCATTTTGCAGTAACGTGGACATAAATCACATTGAATTCGACCATCATCCAGTTTATGCCAGTACTTTGTCGCTTTATAGTCCGGGGCATTCATATTATTAATCCGTTACACATTGATAATCATTGGCGGGAACATATACTTATATATGTAGAGTCTTTTCAAAGGATTTGCAAATGGGAAATATACGTAGCCCCGCCGTCGCTGGCATGTTTTATCCAGGGGATGCCGGTGAATTAAAACATATGCTGGATAGCATGCTGCAACATGCCAAGCTGAAACATATTCACCCCAGAGCGATCATTGCTCCTCATGCCGGTTATGTTTATTCCGGGGAAATTGCCGCCAGTGCTTATAAAGAACTGGAAGACATTAAAAAAGACATTCAACGCGTTGTGTTACTGGGCCCATCGCATCGCGTACCTTTTGTAGGCTGTGCTGTGAGTGACGCAGAATATTTTCGAACTCCCTTGGGTGATATTGCACTGGACACCGCTGCCATCAAATCTTTATTGCAATACTCGCAAGTTCAGGTCAGCGCCGCGGCACACGCTCAGGAACATAGTCTGGAAGTGCATTTGCCTTTTTTACAAACGGTACTTGATGAATTCACTTTAGTGCCCATCGTCGTGGGCGATGCAGATGCCGAAAGCGTATCGGAAATTCTGGAATTTTTCTGGCAAGACAAACACACTATTTTTGTTATTAGCTCTGATCTAAGTCACTACCATGATTATGCCACCGCTATTGCGATTGATGAACAAACCACCAGCGCGATCAAACATCTTCAGCCAGAAAATATCAGTTATGAAATGGCGTGTGGACGAAACCCCGTGAATGGCTTACTCAAGCTTGCCAAAAAGCACGGATTAAAAGCAGTGGCACTGGATTTACGAAACTCTGGCGATACAGCCGGAAGCAAAGACCAGGTGGTTGGGTATGGTGCTTATGGTTTCTGTTGAATCAAGCTATAGCTCTGAAGAACAGGACATACTGCTCGGCATTGCTGCCGGCTCCATAAGCCATGGCTTGCACAGCGGTGGCGCGCTACCTGTCGAAATGGATTCATATAACGAAAATTTACGCGCACAACGCGCTTGTTTTGTCACATTAGAAATCAATAAACAATTGCGAGGCTGTATTGGTTCCTTACTGGCTAGACAAGCTCTGGTTTGTGATGTAGCCAGTAATGCTTATGCGGCAGCGTTTGATGATCCGCGTTTTGCTGCGTTAAGCGCTCGGGAACTGGATTTACTGGACATTCATATTTCAATTTTATCCCCTCCGGAGCCAATGACATTTTCATCACAAGATGATTTGATTTCGAAAATTAAACCTGGAATTGATGGTTTAATATTGTCTGATGGCATCTATCGAGGCACATTTTTGCCTAGTGTTTGGGGATCTTTGGCGACACCTGAGTTATTCTTGTCGCAATTAAAATTAAAAGCTGGCCTGCCCTCAAATTACTGGTCTGACAGCGTTAAAATCGAACGTTACTCAACTTTTGCGTTTGGTAAGCTAATATCACAAATTCATTTTGAGCATTCCTGATAATGGCCGATATAAGGGATAATATTGACCAATAATCATTATCTATGGAACTGACGCCTGCGCAATTGCAAGCTTTGCAAACCCTCACAGTATCTTCTGCCAAAGCACGGCCGGAAAACCTGCCTGTGGGCCAACAAATTCTCGCCAAAGTTATTGCCATGAACAATGCGTCGGGCGAAGCGACCTTAAGCCTCAACAATACGCTGTTAAATGTAAAAACCCAATTATCGTTACAAATAAATCAGACATTACAATTAACTGTCGCGCAAAAAGGAAATCAACTTTTACTGAAACTGCCAGAAAAAGCCATTGAAGCTGCAGCTATTCAACAAAGTTTGCGGGAAATTTTACCGCAACAAAAACCGGTTAAACAGGCAATTAATCAAATACAACAGTTTTTACAGCAAGCTAAAAACCTTAAAGCGGCTGAACCGGTTGTGCAAGTTGCAAGAAAATTATTAAATCAATTACCCAGCGCCAAACAATTGAGCCAGGCTCAAGGATTAAAGACAGCCATTAAACAATCTGGCTTGTTTCTGGAAAATAATTTATTGGCAAAAACTGACAATACCAGCAGCACCATTAGTCATGACCTCAAATCCATGCTATTAAATTTGAAATCAGTCATTAGTCGACAAAAATCGCCATCACTTGAAAAACCTGCAACAACTGATATAAAAAACCTTACACCAGGTGCAAATAAAGAAGCTACTAGCAACAAAACCGAATTATCGCAAAGCAAGCAAGTGTTGGATTTATCAAAAACCACAGTAAAAGCAGATACAGTCAAGCCACTTACTCAGCAAACAACAAATATCCCCAGACAACAAAGCAATCCATTAAATCCAAATCCGCAAACAACATCAACACAAAAAACTATTTCAGATGCAACAGTCACAAAATCACCAAAGCCTGCATCGCCAACAAACCAAAACATGACATCTGCCCAACAAATAAAAACGGCAAACCCAAAACATGTTTCACAAACTAAATCTGGCGAAGCAGCCGAAAAGCTGGCAAACACAATTAAAAATATACCGGGGAAAACAACAAAAATGACACCCGGTATGGTTCGACATGTGCTTAATAGCTCACTGCCTCAATTAAATCCTTTAGCTAGCCAAAGTACGACAAAAACCATTCAAGCAACATCACAAGCTGCAACAGCTTATAACGATAAATCGGGTTTTAATGTAAAAGATGCTTTGGCATTTGTTTCAGGCAAAGAACAAAGTTCGCAAAGCACGCCTCCCAATCGATTAACCGGATTAATCGACATGCTGGACAACCTGGTAAAGAGTGTAGATTCTGCAATTTCCCGTGTACAGTTACATCAATTACACGCACTGCAGGATAATGAAACCGGCAAGCTTGCCTGGAGCCTGGAAATTCCGGTACGTGATGAAGATGAAACACATCTAGTGCATATGGAGTTTGAGCAGGAACAAGCAAGCGACAAAGACAGTGAGAATATTGTCACTGTAAACCTTGCCATTGATTTACAAACGTTGGGGCCTGTGTATGCGCGAATCACCTTAATGAGTGACAATGTGGGTGTCGTACTGTGGGCTGAACGAGACGAAACATTTCAACTTGCTCAAGCTAATATAAATGATCTTCAGGATAATTTACACAAATCCGGCTTTAAATCTGAAAACATCGCCTGTCACCAGGGTTGTCCACCTCAAGGCCAATTAAGCGAAACAAGAAATAGACATAACCTACTGGATATTAAAGCATGAAAGATGCTGAGAACAAAAATCAGAAAGCCGTTGCACTGAAGTATGATTTTGAAAATGCACCGAAAGTTGTGGCGAAAGGTGAAGGCCAAATTGCGGATAAAATCATTGAAATTGCAGAAGAACACGGTGTCACATTATATCAAGACAGCGAGCTGGTGAAACTCTTATCACGTATCGAAGTCGATGAACAAATACCCTCCAATCTTTACCAGGCAGTTGCTGTGGTATTGTCATTTGTGTTTCAATTGAACGGAAAAGATCGCGACATGGTTAATAACCTGAAAAAATAATATGAATACAATATTACGCTTCGCCTTACTTCTCGGTATATTTTTCTCATTGCCCACTATTGCTGAAGAGAAAAAAAAGCTCACCTACGAAGATAAAGACCTATACGTGCGAGTTTTTCTACGTTCACCTGAACAAATCACAGCGTTTTATCAAGGAAGGGAATTCAAACAACAAGCCGTTGATCAAATTACCGACACTTGTAACGTAACAGTCATAATAAAAAACAAGACGCTTGACGTATTATGGCTGGAACTGGATAACTGGCAGTTTAGTCAAAACCAACAGCCCATTCACCGTTACAAAAGAGACTATTGGGCAAAACAATGGGACGAAATTCAGCTAAAACAAGCTCACCGCTCAACCTTTGGCTGGACATTGATGCCTGAAGTGCGAGATTTGCGCACAGATGAAGGTGTAGGTGGTAGCTTATACATCCCAAAACAATCGGGAAAATTTTCTTTAACACTCAATTTTAATACTGGCAGTAACAAACAGGGTAAAAAACGCTCTGTCAATTTTAATCATTTATTTTGTCGAAAAAATACTGACGTTGAATCCGAATGAAAAAAATAGTTTTTAGTTTATTTATATTAACTTTATCCCTACAAGTTTCTGCAGCATTACCGCCTGGCCTAATAAAGCTGGATGGACGAGACGCGCCCGCTTTAAAATTAAAAAGTATGGATGAAGAAAACTATGATTTAAAACAATCCAAAGGCCGTTGGGTGTTTGTGCATTTCTGGGCTGCCTGGTGTGGTCCCTGCCGACGTGAAATGCCAAAAATCCAGGCGCTATACAGCAAATTTGATCAACAAACGCTTGAAATTATACTTATCAATACCGCTGAGTCAGACGACACAGTTTTCGGCTTTCTTGGTGCTGTTGCACCGGATATTGATCCATTAATGGATCGGGATGGATTGGTTACCGAAGTTTGGCAACCCCGTGGTTTACCCGCCACTTTTTTTGTTGATCCTTCAGGGAAGTTGCAATATCTAGCACTGGGTGGGCGAGATTGGACTAAAGCAGAATACATGCAGTTTTTAAATAATCTGGTAAAACAAAAATGACCCTCAAAAGTCAAGGACGATTAATTTTAGTAATAATCAGTTTTGTTTTTTTCGTCAATGCCTGCAGCCTGCAACCTGAAAAACCACTAGCAAAATTTTCTCCAATTGAAGCCACCATCAACGACGTTCATCAAGCATTCATCAATCAACAACTCACCTGTTCTGAATTAAGCAATTTGTATCTACAACGCATCGAAAAATATGACCAAACAACCAAACTGAACGCCATTATTCTCATTAATCCCAACGTTGACAGCCGAGCAGAACAACTAGATAAGGAATATGAGCAATCAAAAACATTACGACCGCTGCATTGTATACCTGTTATTTTAAAAGATAATTTCGATACAGCAGACATGCCAACAGAAGGTGGTTCCATTGCCATGAAAGGCTCTCTGCCACCAGATGATGCATTTATGGTAAAACAGCTCAGGCAAGCCGGTGCAATTATTATCGCCAAATCCAACATGGCTGAGTGGGCATTTAGCCCTTATCACAGCAAAAGCTCTACCCATGGTGAAACCCGCAACGCTTATGATCTTGATCGAGTACCTGCTGGCTCCAGCGGTGGCACAGCATCCGCCATCGCTGCAAACTTTGGTATTATCGGCATGGGGACTGATACAGGAAATTCCATTCGAGGGCCATCCTCGCATCTTTCCCTGGTAGGTATTCGTTCAACTATCGGTATGACCAGTCGTGACGGCGTAATACCATTGTTATTAAACCGCGATATTGCCGGCCCCATGATGAGAACAGTTGAAGATACCGCAAAAGTTTTTTCGGTTATTGCCGGTTACGATCCTGCTGACCCTGTTACTGAGCCGGCCAAACAGCATAATGAAAAAGATTATACAAAATTCCTTAAAAAAGATGGCCTACAAGGTGCCCGTATCGCAGTATTGCGAGAGTTATTTACATCAGAAAACAGCAATCCGGATATACTCTCTCTCACTGAAAAAGCGATTACTGACTTAAAAAAACTTGGTGCAACGATCGTCGACCCTTTTGTGATAGATAACTTTCAATCACTCGCAGCAGCCACCGGTTTTTGCAGCCGATTCCGGTTCGATTTGAATAATTATTTACTCACTCTGGGCAAAAATGCCACAGTGAAAAATCTACAGGAAGTTGTCGACAATAAATTATATGACCAGGGCATCGCAGGCGGCATGCAATGGGCTACGTCGATTGAGGCAGACATCACACCAGACAAACAGGAAGTGCCTTGTGTTGATGTGGAAAACGATCCGCGTCGTAAAGACTTTCGTGACGCCGTGGTTAATGCCATGAATGCTACCAATATTGATGCAATCATTTACCCCTCCTGGCGTCACCTCCCAAGAAAAATTGGCGATTTTGAAAGCCCGCATGGCAATAACAGCCCGATTATCGCGCCACATACTGGTTTACCAGCAATTACGGTACCCATGGGTTTTACCAAAGCCGGTTTGCCTGCGGGATTGCAATTATTAGGTAAGGAGTTTAGTGAAGGGAAATTGTTTCAGTATGCCTATGCCTATGAGCAGGCGACTCAGCATCGTCGACCGCCGGCGAAATTTAACTAAGAAATTGACGTGTATCAGTGAGCGTTTGCGACTATACAGGTTGTAGAAACCGTTGCCCGCACGACTATAGGGACATAGTCGATAGAACGACTCCAGGAGACAAAGTCGAAGGATGCGGGCATCGAGCCCCATGGAAGGGTTCACGGCGTGTTTCGGAAACCTGTATGGTCGCAAAAGCGGATATCAAGCAGAAAATAACCATTGTAGTTTTAGAATTTACGATCCATTTAGTCGCTATTCCTCAACCTCATCATGCTCTTCAGAAATCATGTCAATCTTCTGAAAACCACGAGGCAGTTTCAAGCCACGCTTACCTTTCTCATTAAGATAATGATCCAGCTCTTTACCTTTTAACACACGTTGTTTTTTACCTGCATGTAAAACCAGGCGTGATTCAAGACCTAACACAGCAACGGATTGCACATATTCTTCACCGGAAGAAAATTTGGCTGCAGCGATATTTACCATTTTTATGCCCTTACCTTTTCCAAGAATGGGCAATTCAGCTAATGAGAATACCAACAAGTAACCGGTGTTGGTTGCCACGGCCAACCATTCGTTCTCCGGATCAGTGACGCATTGTGGTGTTAAAACTTTCGCACCTTCCGGCACACTAATACTGGCTTTACCGGCCTTGTTTTTGGTAAACATATCGCCATACTTTGTAACAAAACCATAGCCGGCATTGGTACCGAGGAAATACATATCCTCTTCCTGACCAGCCATTACACCGCGAAAACTTGCCCCACCCGGCGGTTTTAATCGCCCACTTAACGGTTCACCATGGCTGCGCGCCGATGGAAAACCATGCCCTGGTAAACTGTAACTTCGACCAGTGGAATCAAGAAATATAATATTCTGATTGGTTTTGGCTTTTACTGAAGCTAAATATTGGTCACCCGATTTAAAGCTTAAAGTACTGACATCTAGCTCATGACCTTTACCCGCACGCACCCATCCCTTTTCAGAAAGAATAACGGTAATCGGTTCAGAAGGTATCAGCGCAGAAGCTTCAAGCGCTTGTGCGGCCTGGCGTGCAATGATTGGCGATCTACGATCATCACCAAATTCTTTAGCATCCGTCTGAATTTCTTTTTTGATCAGTGTTTTTAATCGTCTTTCACTACCCAGGATTTTTTCCAACTGATCTCGTTCAGCGGATAACTCATCCTGCTCAGATTTGATTTTCATTTCTTCAAGTTTAGCCAAATGGCGTAATTTCAACTCGAGAATGGCTTCAGCCTGAGCATCGGACAACTTGAACCGCTTCATCAACTCTTTTTTTGGTTCATCTTCGGTACGAATAATGTGAATCACTTCATCAATATTCAGATACGCAATCAACAAACCATCGAGGATATGCAAACGCTGCAGTACTTTATCCAAACGATACTGTAAACGCTTACGCACAGTCTCGGTTCGGAACGTTAACCAATCAGCAAGAATAGTATGTAGATTATGGACTTTCGGTCGACCATCAATACCAATCATGTTCAAGTTAACACGAAAGGTTTTCTCCAAATCAGTGGTGGCGAATAGATGAGCCATTAATTCTTCTGAATCCACACGGTTGGAGCGTGGTGTTATAACCAAACGCACAGGGTTTTCATGATCAGATTCATCACGTAAATCTTCAACCATAGGGAGTTTTTTCGCAGTCATTTGGGCTGCGATTTGTTCCAGAATTTTATTACCTGAGGTTTGATATGGTAAGGCTGTAAGAATGATGTCACCATCTTCTTTTTCGTATTTGGCTCGCATGCGGACACTACCACCGCCTTTACGATAGATTTCCTTGATTTCCTGTTTGGAACTGATAATTTCTGCATCAGTAGGATAATCCGGGCCTTTGATAATTTTGCAAACATCTTCTAATGTCGCTTTGGGATTATCCAGCAAATGTACACATGCATCAGCCACTTCACGCAAATTATGTGGCGGAATATCGGTTGCCATACCAACAGCAATACCCGAAGCACCATTCAACAACACAAAGGGTAAACGCGCGGGTAAAACTTTCGGTTCATCCAGGGTACCGTCAAAATTGGGTATCCAGTCAACCGTACCCTGCCCGACTTCAGACAATAACAACTGAGAAATTTTTGCCAAGCGCGCTTCAGTGTAACGCATGGCTGCGAATGATTTGGGATCATCCGTGGAACCCCAGTTACCCTGACCATCTACCAAAGGATATCGATAGGAAAAGGATTGCGCCATATGTACCATGGCTTCGTAACAGGCACTGTCACCATGTGGGTGAAACTTACCTAACACATCACCAATGGTTCGTGCAGATTTTTTAAATTTCGCCGTGGAACGTAAACCCAGCTCTGACATGGCGTAAATAATTCGCCGTTGCACAGGTTTTAAGCCATCACCAATATTTGGCAAGGCACGGTCGAGAATAACGTACATGGAATAATCCAGATACGATTTTTCCGTGAATTGTTGTAACGGCAGTCGTTCCAGGCCGTCTTCTGTTATTTCTATTTCATCAGTCATAAATCATGTTCCAGGTTTTAGCTGCCCCGTTGTTTGCTGTATTTACAGTTCAGCCAAATTCCCTTTGCTTTCCAGCCAGTGTTTGCGGTCACTCGCACGTTTTTTGGCGAGCAACATATCCATTGTTTCATTGGTATTATCGCCCGCACTAATCATTAATTGCACTAACCGGCGGGTGTCTGGATTCATGGTTGTTTCCCGCAGCTGCAGTGGATTCATCTCGCCCAGACCTTTAAAGCGTTGCACATTGGGTTTGCCACGAATTTTTTCTGCTACCAAACGATCCAGCACACCTTCTTTTTCGCCATCATCCAATGCATAAAATACCTGTTTGCCTACATCGATACGATAAAGCGGTGGCATGGCGACATAAATATGCCCGGCTTCTACCAATGGCCTGAAGTGGCGCACGAACAATGCACATAATAGCGTGGCAATGTGCGCGCCATCGGAGTCGGCATCGGCAAGTATACAAATTTTGCCATAACGCAAACCTTTCAGATTGTCGGAGCCTGGGTCGACACCAACTGCAACAGCAATATCATGAACTTCTTGAGAGCCAAGTACCTGCTGCGAATCCACTTCCCAGGTGTTGAGAATTTTTCCACGCAAAGGCATCACAGCCTGATAAGATCGGTCACGCGCCTGCTTAGCCGAGCCACCGGCAGAATCCCCTTCCACCAGAAACAATTCACTGCGTTCGGAGTCTTGTGATGAACAGTCTGCCAGCTTGCCAGGTAAGGCCGGACCACTGGTGACTTTTTTACGCACCACTTTTTTGGCAGCACGCAACCGCTTTTGTGCATTGGAAATAGCTAATTCAGCAATACGTTCACCTACATCGGCGTTTTCACCCAGCCACAAACTGAAGGCATCTTTTACCACCCCGGTAACGAAGCCAGCGCATTCGCGTGAAGATAAACGTTCTTTGGTTTGTCCGGAAAATTGCGGATCTGCCAACTTCACGGAAAGAATATAACTGCAGCGTTCCCAAACATCTTCTGGGGAAATTTTTACACCACGCGGTAACAAACTGCGAAACTCACAAAAATCCCGAATGGCTTCGGTTAAACCAGTTCGTAAACCATTAACATGCGTACCGCCCAGTGCAGTCGGAATCAGGTTCACATAACTTTCTGTCACCAGTTCACCTTCGGGTAACCAAACAACAGCCCATTCCGCTGCTTCGGTGTTACCGCTAATGGCTTCAGTGAAAGGTGATTCGGGCATGGTTTCCACTGCACCCAGTTCATCACGTAGATAAGCACGCAATCCATCTTCGTAATACCATTCCAGTTTTTCGCCGGTTTTTTCTACTTCAAATTTTACGCGTAAACCTGCACACATAACTGCCTTGGCACGCAAAACATGTTTAAGCTGAGTGACAGAAAAATTGGGGGAATCAAAATATTTTTTATCAGGCCAGAAACGAATAGTGGTACCGGATTCTTTTTTGGGTACTTTGCCGATGACTTTTAATGCGGTTTTCTTTTTGCCATCCGCAAATGTCATATAATGCTGCTGACCATTACGTCTTACCCAGGCTTCAACTTTTGTGGACAGGGCATTAACCACCGAAACACCCACACCGTGTAAACCACCAGAGAATTCATAACTTTCGTTAGAAAATTTACCACCGGCGTGTAAGCGAGTCATGATGACTTCAATGCCAGGGACTTTTTCGCCCGGGTGAATATCCACCGGCATGCCTCGACCGTCGTCCCTAACTTCTAGGGAATTATCTTTGTGCAGAATCACTTCGATTTGTGTGGCATGACCAGCCATGGCTTCATCAACACTGTTGTCGATGACTTCTTGTCCCAAATGATTGGGTCGGGTGGTATCGGTATACATGCCAGGACGCTTGCGCACAGGCTCCAGGCCGGTTAATACTTCGATATCTGATGCGTTATAGGTTTTTGCCATATTATACTTTGTTGATACTTGCCGGGAGTTGAATCCTACTGTTACTCACACTGATCTTCAAGTAAATTTCAGAAACACTTTGCTGTAATTGATTAAAATGCATACAGTTTCTGTGAATTACCAAAGGAATCTGTTAATCCAGTTTATGGCTCTTCATTGTCGTCACCTGATCATTAGCTCCCCAAAAAAGCACAAATTACATCACGCAATTGCGCTTGTTTGGTGCCAAAAACTGATTTTCCGTTCGAACAGTTACTTTAGCCCCGGTTTGCTAAAAATATGCCGTTCACAAAATTCGACGGGAATATATGACTATCCAAAAAGCAAAAAAGTTTTAATTTATCCTGATCTCAATACCTAAATTTACCCATTCCGCTCATTTTCTAAACAAAAATACCGATGTTAAATAGATTTCGACTTTATGCCATCGTCAAACAAGTGACTCTTAACACTACCTAATTTTATTCAAGCCAGGGGGTCTCCGGTCGATAATTTATATATCGTAAAATCATAGAAATTAACGAATGAAACTCGATATTAAGCCAACTAATCACGAAATACTGCTCGACGAAAACAGCCTTATTGTCAGCAAAACTGATACAAAAGGGCGATTAACCTATGCTAATCGAGCTTTTATGACAATCTCTGGATTTAGTGAGCCTGAGTTGTTAGGCAAGCAACACAATATTGTGCGACACCCTGATATGCCGCGTTCTGTGTTTCATCTGCTTTGGCAAACTATTCAACATGGTCATGAATGTTTTGCTTATGTGAAAAATCTCACGAAAACTGGCGATCACTACTGGGTACTCGCGAATGTGACACCTGATTATGATGCACAACAAAATATTTGCGGTTTTTTTTCGGTGCGTCGCAAACCCCGCAAAGAAGCCATCGCGACTATCGAACCCATTTACAGAGAAATGTTGGCGGCAGAACAATCAACAAATGCCAAAGACGCCATTGATGCAGGCACAAAAGTACTAAACAAATACATAGACTCGGGAAAAAAATCATATGACGCGTTTATTCTTAGCATCTAAATTACGCATATACATGGTGTTAAACAGCTCGTTGATGCTGTTAGCTGTTGTTAGCGTTTTAGCTATTGAAACCTATAGTCACTGGTTATGGTTGTTCGCTGCCATATCGTTAACATTAAGCTTTACAGCTTATCGCAATCTTGAACCATCCCTGAACACCATTGAAAAAATTCGTGGCGTACTGCTCGATATGAAAAAAGGAAATTATAAAACCAGAATTTCCAATGTTCCGGGTATGGGTGAGTTAGGGCAAATCGCCTGGGATTTAAACGATAGTCTGGATCAAATTGAAACATATTTTCGCGAAGTTAACGGCTGCTTTCATAATGTCAGCCAAGGTAATTATTATCGAAAAACATATGAAACCGGCTTACACGGTGACATTGTACGTTCATTTACAAACATAAATGCATCTCTTGACGCAATGGAACAAAACAATCGATACATCGTACAGAATAAATTGAATACCGAGCTGCAAACGCTGAACGCAACTAATATTATGAAAAATTTGCAGAAAAGCCAAAACGATTTATTGCAAATTACGACTGAAATGGAATCAGTTACCGAAATGTCGACGGATACGACAGACAAAGCCCAACAAAGCGGTGGTAGCTTGACTGAAATGGTTGAAAGCCTGAACAAAAATCTGCAAATGATTGAATCAAACAGCGAAATCAGTAATCAACTTAACAGCATGAGTGAAGAAATTACGGGTGTACTCGCTATGATCACTGATATTGCCGATAAAACCAATTTACTGGCATTAAATGCGTCAATTGAAGCCGCCAGAGCAGGCGAACAAGGTCGTGGTTTTGCAGTAGTTGCAGACGAAGTTAAGCAACTCGCTGGCAGCACCAAAAATGCGACAGATCAAATTACTGATGTTATAAGCACATTTCGAAACAAAACCACAAGCATGCAGGAAAACGCCAGCAGTATGCTGGAAAGTGCGGGTAACATGCAGCACAAAGTAAATGATTTACAGGAAAAATTCATTGGTTTTGCCGAAAAAGCTCAATCAACTACTTTATCTACCACGCTTGCGCATGACATATGTTTTGCATTATTGATCAAAGTGGATCATATGATTTACAAACAAAAGTCCTATATGTCTTTGAGCAAGGGACGTGAGTCTGATGACGCGACAGCAGTGAGTGTTGATCATCATAGCTGTCGTTTGGGCAAATGGTATTATGAAGGTGATGGTCTTAAACTATTTCAACACACGCCCTCTTTTAAAACCATGGAAGAGCCACATAAACAAGTTCATAGCAGTGCACATAAAATTCTTGACTATCTGGACACAGACTGGGTTAGCGATATTGAAGCGCAGAACGCTATCCTCCAGGCTTATGAATTCATGGAATTAGGTAGTGATGGTGTTATGGAAACCATTGATAAAATGGTTAGAGAAAAACAAAACACCGCTTAAGCCGGGAATTCTCGAACGTAAATCCTAAGGTTATTGGTTAATGTACGAATCCAGTCGGGCAACACCCAATTCTAGCTGTGTTAGTGAGCTTGTATAAGCAAATCGCACGTGTTCTCGTGCTTTATATGTACCGAAATCAATACCCGGTGTAATGGCAACACCAGCATATTCCAACAAATCTTCAGCCAATTCATAACTGTTATCACTAAAACCGGTGCTATTAGCATATAAATAAAATGCACCTTGTGGTTTATCACTAATTCCAAACCCGAGCGAGCGTAAAGCATCAAATAAAAAATCTCGTCGTGACTGAAATTCCTTTCGATAAGATTCCAAAATTTCTATCGTGTCTGGCTTAAACGCCTGCAATGCAGCATGTTGTGCAACAGTCGGTGGTGCAAGAAAAATATTTTGCGCCAGTTTTTCGATATCTTTAATAAACACTTCAGGCGCAACTAACCAGCCAACTCTCCAGCCTGTCATACAAGAATATTTTGAAAAACTGTTAATAATAAATACGTTTTCATGTCGCCCAGCAAAAGACTTTACTGGCGTGTCATACAACAAACCATGATATATTTCATCAAGAATTAAATAACCGTTTTTTTCTGCTGCAAACCGGGCAATTTCATCCAGTGTATCATCTGGAATCACCACACCCGTGGGATTGGAAGGCGAAGCCAGCATGATGGCTCGGGTTTTATCCGTCCACTGCTGTTTAACTTTTTCCAGTGATAGAGCGTAATTATCTTCTTCATTCAGATTGATAAATGTGGGCGCCCCTCCCATTAACTGCACAAAATGTCGATTGCAAGGGTAGCCAGGATCAGTCAGAATCACTTCATCACCCGGGTCAAGTAAAACGCCACAAACCAGCTGCAAAGCACCCGAAGAACCAGGTGTAATTACCACTGAGCCTGGACTTAAAGTAATATCTTCAGATGTGTGATAAAACTCGGCAATGGCTTCACGTAGTTGAGTCAAACCTAAACTTGAGGTGTAGTGTGTGAAGCCTTTATCCAAGGCATCGATTCCTGCTCGCACAATGGGCGCCGGTGTATCAAAATCCGGCTCTCCAATTTCCATGTGCACAACAATGCGACCTTGTGCTTCTAATTCTTTTGCACGGGCCAGCAGTTTCATCACATGAAAGGGCGCAATATTTTCCATGCGAGCAGAAATCTTGTGTCTCATCAGCTAACAAATTCCTTATGTAATTTTCTTAATGTTTTTATATCAATGATGTTATCTATTTTTTGCTCGCCGGATATCACACGACAAGGCTTGTCGACCTCACCCAGCTGATCGACCACCAACATTGCTCCATCAAACACATCATCTTTTGTGTAATCGTTAACTGTTATTAACGTGGGAATATTGATTCTTGTTGCAGCAATCACGCCATTATACGAATCTTCAATGGCAACACATTCCTGCGCTGATAAATTCATATGTTTTAGCACATATTCGTAAACATCGGGCTCAGGTTTTTTAATTGGCACTAAATCAGCCGCTGCAATTATATCAAACCACTGCATGGCGTCCTCACCCATCATGGCTTTAACCAGATTGTTAACATTTCCAGGGCTGGTAGTTGTCGCTATTGCCAGACGGATTTTTTCTTTTCTGGCCTCTTCAATTAAACGCATAATGCCAGGGCGTAACGGCATTAGCTTTTGTAAAACCATTTCCTGATAACGAGCATTTTTTGCTTCATGTAATTTTACAACCTGGTCTTGCTCAATCTCTGAGTTTAAAAAGTCAGTGACATAATGTCGAATACGCTCCTTACCACCAGTAACTTTTAGCAGTTTGGTGTAAAGTTCCACCGTCCAATCCCAATCAAGTCCGGCTTGTTGAAAACTGTAATTAAATGCCTTGCGGTGTGTTTCTTCTGTATTGGCCAGGGTACCATCAACATCAAAAATAATTGCTTTTAAATCTGTCATAAAAAACCTGTGTTACTTAATTGCTTAAACCATTAAAAATTTCTAATTTGAATAATTATGTCATATTTCTTTTGGACGAAATTTGCTAAATTCTTATTCTCATTGCTCGATGTTTTCATAATAAAGTTCGCTGAACCGATGTGACATTATTCAATCATGAAACACCACTGAATTTGGATAACTGATTGGAGATTCACATACGCCAAGCAAATATTATGGAGAAATTTTATCCCCCCAAAACACTATCCCTAATGTCAACATTTTACATGACTTGGCAATTGAAATAATGACATTTCACTCTTAATCAAATTCAACTTATGAATTCTGTCGTTAACAAATAAACAATATAAGAATCTATTGCGGACTGGTTTTTTTTCTGGTAAAAAGGCGTGTTCTTGTGGATTCCGGTACTTAATGGAGACAACGCAATGGCCTCTACCGAGAAAAAGGCTGATAAAGATTTACAAAATTACAAAGGATTTGAGCCCTATCAGGAAAAGAAGGGCGAAGAATACATGAATGCTGAGCAATCTGAGCATTTTAGAAAAATACTCAATTCCTGGAAAAAAGAACTCATGGAAGAAGTTGATCGTACTGTACATCATATGCAGGACGAAGCAGCTAACTTTCCTGATCCCAACGATAGAGCGACGCAAGAGTCTGAATTTGCCATGGAATTACGTGCCCGTGACCGCGAACGCAAGCTCATCAAAAAAATTGATCAGTCACTTACTGAGCTTGATGAAGGAGAATATGGTTTTTGTCGGCAATGCGGTATTGAGATCGGTATTCGCAGACTTGAAGCGAGACCCACAGCCACACTTTGCATTGATTGCAAAACATTGGACGAAATCAAAGAAAAGCATGTTAATCACTGATTAACATGCTCTAAAATCAAAAAAGGAACCATTTAGGTTCCTTTTTTGATTTAGGCTGGTGAAGCAGAGCCATCATTCTCAAGATGTAAGCGCAAGTCGTTTGTTTGTGCAAAATTCATAATAAATTGAAATGCTTTAGGATTGTCCGCTTCAAGCTTTGGGTCAACAATTAAACACTTCTCACCGTTCACCATACCTGGCTTAACACTCTTAGCATAATGCAAACGATGATCAGGCCCGAAAGTACCCATATTTGCCGAAAGTCTTTCTATCCAGTCACTGGGTCTGAATCTTTTTCCATCTTCTCGAACACTTTCGATGATCAATTTATCTGACATAATTCGCTTCCCACAAATTTAAGAATTCAACAAAAACAAGCACTCAGTTTATCGACAAATTCACAAGACTCTCGAGCGATTTATGCGAATTAAAGTGAGACACAGTTATCACTTATTAATGTCAATAAAACGGAACTTATTTGTTATAATTTTATTTTTGCATATTATTCAAAATTGCGTCTTTCACAGAACTCAATGTAGCATCGACGGTGTGAATTTCACCTGAACTTTGTTTTATCGCAGTGTCTGGATCTTTTAATCCATGACCGGTTAATGTGCAAACAATTTTACTGCCTTCAGGAATCTTACCGGAATTAATATCGCGGATTGCGCCAGCTAAAGATGTTGCAGATGCGGGTTCACAAAATACACCTTCGTTCATTGCTAACATTTTTTGAGCGGCCAGAATTTCTTCATCGCTACACTCATCGAACCAACCGTTGGATTCTTTTTTCACACCCCAGGCTTTGTCCCAGGATTGAGGATGACCAATTCGAATTGCTGTCGCAACCGTTTCAGGATTATCAACCATCTCGCCACGCATAAAAGGTGCTGAACCGCTGGCTTGATAACCCACCATTTGTGGTCGCTTGCTAACAATACCCTGCTCAAAGTATTCACTATAACCCATCCAGTGAGCTGTTATATTGCCAGCATTACCGACAGGCAAACAATGATAGTCAGGCGCTCCCTCAAGCTCTTCAACAATTTCAAAAGCCGCTGTTTTCTGGCCTTGTAAACGGTATGGATTGATGGAGTTTACAATCGTTACCGGCACTTCACCGCCTACTTCTTTAACCAGTTGCATACCATCATCAAAGTTACCTTTGATTTGAATAACAACCGAGCCATGCATCATCGCCTGCGCCAGTTTACCCATGGCAATTTTACCATCCGGAATTAACACAAACGCGGTAATTCCTGCACGTGCAGCATATGCAGCTGCGGCGGCTGAAGTATTACCCGTGGATGCGCAAATAATCGCTTGACTACCCTCTTCCACAGCTTTTGTCACCGCCATCGTCATACCGCGATCTTTAAACGAACCTGTGGGATTCAAGCCTTCATATTTGACATAAATATCGACATCCTTCCCTAACGTTCGCGGAATATTGTTCAGACGAATTAAGGGCGTGTTCCCCTCACCTAAACTGATGATGCGAGTATCATCGTGTACAGGTAAGCGATCACGATATTTGTCAATTAGACCGGTATAACGTTGTCTGAATGGCATGGAAAACCTCTTTTCTTAATCTTTGTCCAGTGTTTCGAGACGAATGCGCGTGATGCTATCTTTGATACTATCCAGCGCTTCAATTTTTGTAATTGCCTCGTTCATGTTTTGTTCAAGCACCTTGTGAGTCAACATAATTATCTGTGCTTGTGGTTCTGATTTGCGCGGTTCTTTTTGTATCACGGCTTCAATAGAGATGCCGGCAGCACCGAGTATATTTGTCACGTCAGCCAGCACACCGGGTCTATCATCAGCATTCATACGCAAATAATAAGCAGTCTCGATTTGATCAACCGATAAAATCGGAATATCCGAAATCGCATCAGGTTGAAATGCTAAATGTGGTACGCGATTATCTGGATCGCTGGTCAGGGTTCGAACCACATCAATTATATCTGCCACCACAGCTGAAGCTGTAGCTTCGGAACCTGCGCCGGCACCATAATAAAGTGTCGGCCCTACTGCATCACCCTTAACCAATACCGCATTCATGACACCATCCACATTGGCGATCAAACGTCGTTCCGGAATTAATGTGGGATGCACTCTTAATTCAATGCCATCTTTAGCGCGCTTTGCAACACCCAGGTGTTTTATGCGATAACCTAACTGCTCAGCATAAGTTACGTCTTCCTGGGTAATTTTCGTAATACCTTCCATGTAAGCTTTTTCAAATTGTAGTGGTATTCCAAACGCAATGGAGGCCAGAATTGTTAATTTATGTGCAGCATCCACACCTTCTACATCAAATGTAGGATCAGCTTCGGCATACCCCAGACGTTGAGCTTCGGACAACACATCTGCAAAGTCGCGGCCTTTGTCGCGCATTTCAGTCAGAATGAAATTACCGGTACCGTTTATGATACCCGCTAACCACTCGATTCTGTTACCTGACAACCCTTCCCTGATGGCTTTGATAATAGGTATGCCACCTGCAACAGCCGCTTCGAACGCTACCATAACGCCTTTACGTTGCGCTTCGTTGAAAATTTCATTGCCATATTTGGCAATCAGCGCTTTATTCGCGGTTACTACATGCTTACCATTGGCAATGGCCTGCATTACCAGATCCCTGGCCAGCTCATCACCACCGATTAATTCGACCACAATATCAATTTCGGGGTTGGTTACAATTTCTTCGGGATTTGTTGTTAATTCGATTCCGCTACTATCACAACTACGAGCACGTGTGATATCACGAGCCGCTGCGTGACTTACCTGAATTTCACGTCCTGCGCGTCGACAAATCTCTTCTGCATTACGTTTGAGTACGTTTACTGTACCGCCGCCAACGGTTCCCAGACCCAGAATACCAATTTTTACCGCGCTCAATTTACTCTCCCTCTAGATTTTTCAGACGAAACATATCGCGAATGCCACGAACTGCCTGTCTGGTACGATGTGCATTTTCGATGAGACCAAAACGCACATGATCATCACCGTATTCACCAAATCCAATACCTGGTGAAACTGCAACTTTTGCGTGTTTTAACAACAACTTGGAGAACTCCAAAGAACCCATTTCACGAAAACGCTCAGGGATTTTGGCCCAAACAAACATGGTTGCCTTGGGTTTTTCCACTTGCCAGCCAATATTATTTAGACCATCGCAAAGCACATCACGTCGCTCTCGATACATATCACAGATTTCGCTCACGCATTCCTGAGGACCTTCAAGCGCCGTGATGGCAGCAACCTGGATAGGTGTGAACATACCGTAGTCCAGATAGGATTTCATTCTTGCCAATGCACCAACCAAGGTGGGATTACCACACATAAAGCCAACTCGCCAGCCGGGCATATTGTAACTTTTAGATAGGGTAAAAAATTCTACAGCGACATCTTTAGCACCCGGAACTTGCAGAATCGATGGTGCAACATAGCCATCAAACACAATATCGGCATAAGCTAGATCATGAACCACCCAAATACCATGTTCTTTTGCCACCGCAATGACTTTTTCAAAAAACTCCAGGTCAACGCATTGCGTTGTAGGATTTCCGGGGAAATTCAATACCAGCATTTTGGGTTTTGGCCAGGTGTCCTTGATGGATTTTTCCAGCTCTTCGAAAAAATCGATGCCAGGAATCAGTGGCACATGACGGATATCTGCACCAGCAATGACAAACCCATAAGGATGAATCGGATAAGCTGGATTGGGCACAAGCACCGTATCGCCAGTGCCAAGTGTGGCTAAAGCTAAATGCGCCAAACCCTCTTTGGAACCGATCGTGACAATAGCTTCTTTATCTGCATCAAGTTCGACGTCAAAGCGGTTTTTATACCAATGACATATGGCGCTTCGCAGCCGAGGAATTCCTTTTGACACCGAATAGCGATGAGTATCCTTACGTTGAGCCGCTTCTACCATTTTATCAATGATATGCTGAGGTGTCGGCTGATCGGGATTCCCCATACCAAAATCCACAATATCTTCGCCGCGCGCCCGAGCCTGAGCTTTTAATTCGTTGACGATATTAAATACATACGGCGGTAACCGTTGAATACGTTGAAAGTCTGAAAACACGTTAGTTTGCCTAAAAACCGATAAAATCCATGCGCAAAGGCCGCAACATTACTTGTGACCACGCCCAGTGTCAATGCCATTCCTGTGTTTTTCTATCAACACGTTATAAAAAAAATCTAGCGACAAAGTTTAATTCAAAAAAATGACATTGAATCATTTGCTTATCATGTTATACACAGTGAAAACTGGCGTTAGCCGATTAAATTATCACCGGTAACATGAGCAACTTATTTGGCATTATTCGCAATAGACAACTAATCGATTACAATGTTTTACAAATTTCATATTACGGACTAACTCATGCAAATTAATCCTGATTTTAATTCGAGTGCTTATACCATTCGTTCATACAAGCCGGGTGAGGTGGAAGTATTCAAACCCATCCCCATTGACGTGATGCGCAAACGCGATAATATGGATGGAGAAAAATTCGATAATATTCTGGTCTTAAAGCACAGTTTTATCGTTACACCAAAAATGATCGATCAGGATTGGGGAGTGGAAAATCCTCACATGCTGAATGAAGCAGTTTTTCGGGGTTTAATGAGACTCAAACCGGAAGTTTTGATTGTCGGTACGGGAAAGAGCATTCACTTTCCTGATACAACAGACACATTACCATTATTACAGGCAGGTATTGGTGTGGAATTCATGGATACAGCCGCCGCTTGTCGCACCTATAACTTTCTGGTGTCCGATGGTCGCGACGTTGCTGGCGCCTTTTTTATGATTGGCGATGAGTAAATTTGAGCCGGTTTAGTGGATAAACCGGCTCAGATTCAACTAGTTAAAAACGGCTTCGGCGGAAAAACCCTCGCGCTCCATAATGTCACGCAATTTCGCCAGTGCTTCCACCTGAATTTGTCGCACACGCTCTCGAGTAACACCAATCTCGTTACCCACCTCTTCTAAAGTGGACATTTTACTGCCATTGAGACCAAAACGACCTTCGACAACACGTTTTTGTTTGTCATTCAGCTGTTGAAGCCAGATATCCAGGTGTCGATTTAAGTCCTCATCCTGCAACAACATGGCTGGATCACCGTTGTTTTCATCGGGAATCGCGTCCAGCACCGATTTATCGGAATCTTTATTGAGCGGTGTATCAACAGAAGTTACCCGTTCATTCAATCCTAAAATGCGCTTTACATCAGCAATGGGTTTATCCAGATGGCGGGCAATTTCTTCAGGTGTGGGTTCATGATCCTGAGTTTGGGCAAAATGACGTGCAGCTCGTAAATAGGCGTTTAATTCTTTAACCACGTGGATGGGCAAACGGATGGTGCGTGTTTGGTTCATAAGACCGCGTTCAATGGTTTGGCGAATCCACCAGGTGGCATAAGTGGAAAAGCGAAAACCGCGTTCCGGATCATACTTTTCCACGGCATGAATCAAACCCAGGTTGCCTTCTTCAATTAAGTCCAGAAAGGCCAGACCTCGATTCATATAACGGCGAGCAATTTTCACCACCAGTCGCAGATTACTTTCAATCATACGTTTTCTGGCGGCCTCTTCACCTTTTTGCGCTAATCGCGCGTAATACACTTCTTCTTCTGCAGTTAGTAGTGGTGAATAACCAATTTCGCTCAAATACAGGCGAGTTGCATCCAGCTGCCCATCAGATGCCTCATCCTGGCGAGATTTCGCTGGTTTGGCGCGACTTTTCTTGGCTTTTTTACCGCTTGGCGCAGCTTGTTCAAGTTCAGCACCGCCTGCCTGATGATCGTCAGATAATTCGTGATTTACTTCGTTAAAATTCGACTCCAATTCACTGCGATTCCGCGTCATCTACTAACTCCAATGTTTAATGAGATCTTCTTGCCAAAAGCCGTAACGGATCAATAGGTGCACCATTTCGACGAATTTCAAAATGCAGTAAAGCCTGATTATCATTAGTTCGACCCATCAGCGCAATTTTTTGACCCTGATTTACAACATCGCCTTCTTTAACCAGCATACGTTCGTTGTGCGCATATGCACTTAAATAGGTTTTGTTGTGTTTAATGATAATTAACTTGCCAAATCCGATAAGGCCACTACCGCTATAAACCACTTTACCTGCTGCTGTTGCGTAAATAGGATTACCCTGCCTGCCCAGGATATCTATACCTTTATTACGTTCGGAAAACTTTTTATCCGGATCTTTGAGTTTGCCAACAGTTGGCCACTTCCATGCACGAACCGGTGTCGATTTTTCCGATATATCTTGCTGCTTAAAATGATTGCCAGAAACATCTTTACGATGTACGACTGGAGTCTCTCTTATTGATGCTACGGTTTTTTTTCCGTTGTTTCCAACGACTGACTTTGAATTCTGTTCTCGCCTATGATTGAACTTGTCTGGCGGCGCAACGCGTAACCATTGCCCTTGTTTTATAACAAAAGGCTCAGATATATCATTCCATTTTGCAATGTCTCGGTAGTCATGTCCATAGTAAAATCCTATGGAATACAATGTATCACCTTTTCTGACTTGATGATGTACGAGGTTTCCACAATTGCTTAGCACCAGAACGATTGGTAGTAAGATAAATAAGTGGTAAATACGTCTTTTGCTTTGTAATCCTTGTCTGACAACCATGCCCAAACCATATGAATTGATACGGTTGAAACTTATTAAAACGTTGAGACAGTGAATACAGCAAAAAGCCTTAAGATGAAACGCCTTTTACCCACACATATATCACAACGGCTAAAACAACCACCAGCCATCCAATTACTTCGATATATCGACGCAGTACATGTTCCATTTTTTCGCCACCCCAAACCATAAATGCAGCGACCAGAAAAAATCGCGCACCGCGCCCTATCAGCGACATCAGTAAAAATGGCAAAATCGCCATGCCGGCAACACCTGCCGCAATGGTGAAAACCTTATAAGGAATTGGACTAAATCCAGCTAATAAGACAACCCATATTCCCCATTCATTAAACCAGTTTGTGGCTTTTTGGAAGTTGTCGCCATAACCCCATTGTTGGATCATTGGTTCGATGGCTTCAAATGCTACATAACCAATGGCATAACCGAACAAACCCCCAAACACGGAAAGTAATGTTGTGATCAAAGCCAAACGCCAGGCACGATGACGATTCGCCAGGCACATGGGGGCCAACATAACATCTGTCGGCACCGGGAAGAACACAGACTCAGAAAAACTTAATGCGGATAAATACCAAACTGCTTTCGGGTGCTTTGCCCAAAGCAGCGTTTTATCATAGAGAGGTGCAAATAACTGCATTAACTGACACCGCCAAGCATAGGTACAAACAAAACGCCATTTAATGCCTGCTCGACGAATCCATCCTCTTCACGAGTTATTTTTCGTAACACTTGTGCATCTCCACCACCACAGGGAATTAACATACATCCCCCTATCGATAATTGATTTAATAATTCTTCGGGCACTTTTTCTGGCGCTGCTGTTACCAGAATGCCATCATAGGGACCGTGCTCTGGCCAGCCCAATGTGCCATCGTCGTATTTGTATTTAACATTTCTTATTTTTAATTCACGTAAACGTGATCGGGCTTTAAGCTGTAATGCCTGGATCCGTTCAACACTAAACACTTCATCCGCCAACCGGGCAAGAATCGCTGTTTGATATCCAGACCCAGTACCAATTTCCAGTATTTTTTTTTGTGGTCCGCTTTCGAGTAAGGCTTCAGTCATTCTGGCAACAATATAAGGTTGCGAAATGGTTTGACCATGACCAATCGGCAAAGCATCGTCTTCGTATGCACGGGAAGCCAGTGCCTCATCAACAAAGATATGACGTGGCGTATGGCGCATAACATCCAGCACTTCTGTATTACGGATACCTCTTTCCATCAAACGTTTTACTAAACGTTCGCGGGTTCTTTGCGATGTCATACCGATACCCTGATGACGCAAATTCATATTTCAATTCCTTCAACCCACTGACTGATGGCAGGTAAAACTTGGTGCTGAGTTAAGTCCACATGTATTGGTGTAATGGAAACATAACCCTGCTTTACTGCATAAAAATCTGTTCCTGGCCCCGCATCTTGTTCCGCACCTGCCGGACCAATCCAAAAAAGTGCTTTGCCTCGTGGATCATTATCTTTAATGGCTGGTTCAGCCTTGTGACGATTACCCAAACGTGTCGCCTGGAATCCTTTAATTTGATCGCGCGACACATCAGGTACGTTGATATTTAAAATGGTATCTACCGGAAGGGGGTGTTTTCTTAATTGTTCGATAATTTCGCGGGTTACACTTGCAGCCGTTTCATAGTGTTTACCTTCCCAACCGATAAGCGAGACCGCAATAGCAGGTAAGCCTAAAAAGCGACCTTCGATAGCAGCTGCAACAGTGCCGGAATAAATGACATCATCACCCAAATTTGCGCCAAAATTGATGCCGGACACAACCATATCCGGTTCTTTTTCCAACATACCGGTTATCGCTATATGCACACAATCGGTTGGGGTTCCGTTTAAGTAATAAACGTTTTTGGAGACTTTGGTGCTACGCAAAGGATTTTCTAATGTCAACGAACTGCTTGAGGCACTACGATTTCTTTCTGGTGCAACAACCGTCACTTTATTGGCGATTTTCTGTAATTCTTCAGCCAATACATTAATGCCGGGTGCCAAATATCCATCATCGTTGCTGATTAAAATATCCACTAATATTCACTCTTTAATATGCAACACGAAATGATAAATTTGATAAGAAAAGATTTTGCAAAATCATTATTCTTTTAAACACCGGCAACTCAATAAGTAATTAACTGGCATATTTTCAGTACGAGACAAGCTGAACGGCTTCAATATTATTCAATTGATGAAAGATTTGATTGAGGACTATATCATAAAGTATCAGCAATGCTAAGCTGCGGAAATTCCGTATATTTTAAAATAATCATTGACCTTGGGTATTCAATAAAAATACCAGGAAGTGCAAAAAACACCACTAACATCATGAAAAAAAAGCCAGAAATTACAGCAGAAGATCAAAACTTATTCAGAAATGCTGTTCAGGATGTTCGACCACTAAAAAAAACAAACCGGATAAGTCCTCTTCCTCACCGCAAAAATCCGTACCATCGCAAACAATCAATAAATACTGACGAAACAGAAAGTGAGCGTTATCGTATCTCAGATTTTTTACAAAATGATGATTTTTGCAACAGCAATGAACATCTTATTTATAAAAAATCAGGTATTCAAAACCAGCAATTAAAAAAACTAAAGCAAGGTAAACTCACTATTGAAGCCAGTCTTGATCTACATGGCTTAAATATCAACCAGGCAAGATCGCAGTTGGATACTTTTATTCAATATTGCATGTCACAGGAATTTCGCTGTATAACAATCATCCATGGAAAAGGCTCGCATGGGAAAATGCCGATTTTAAAATCCATGGTTAACCATTGGTTGCAACAAATTCCTGACGTACTGGCATTCAGTTCCGCCCAAACACATCATGGCGGTGCTGGTGCACTTTATGTTTTATTGAGAAAGAACCGTTGACAAAGTTAAAAATATTTCAATAGACAAAACAATTTTATGCTTTATGATGCTTGCAACATAATCTTGTAAACATTTAGTGATATAAACAATACAGACCGAACAATAGGATAACCTTTCAACTCTCACATGCTTTTTAATTTACTTGTTTTATAAGTACGATCATGCCAAGGAAAATTATAAAACGCTTTTTACCTAACGAAGAAAAGTTAAAAAACAGCAAGTCATTAGGCATGTTTGGTAGGCTGATGTTTGCCCCCAATCTATGGCATTTAAATAAAAAGTCCGTCAGCGGCGCCTTTGCCGTTGGTTTATTTTGCGCATTTATCCCTGTCCCTTTTCAAATGGTTCTTGCAGCCATTGGCGCTTTACTCTTTCGTATCAATTTACCGGTTGCCGTAGCGCTCGTCTGGTTGACCAACCCCATCACCATGCCAGCGGTGTTCTATTTTGCTTATTTGGTAGGCACCTGGATTTTGGGAACACCTGTAAGTGATGTGGAATTTGCACTCACGATTGAGTGGTTACAGTCAGAATTACTGGTAATATGGCAACCATTTCTCTTGGGTTGTCTGGTTTGCGCGTCAGTGTCAGCGATTATCGGGAATATTATTATCCGTCTGGTATGGCGATATTTGGTCATAAAAAGCTGGGAAAAACGCAAACAAAAACGCATTACACCATCATGATAAAAAACGCGGCTTTGTTAGCAGGTTTTGTTTTTTTCCTGGGCGCATGCAGCGAACAAGAAAAACCCCAATATAATCTGGCTGACAGTACTTTGCGCTTCTTTGAAGGTGGTGACCAGCTAACATATACAGTGCTGCAAACCGCTACAAATAACGAAAGCCTTAGCGAATATTCGCTTAAATTGGAAAGTAGTGACCTGTTTGATGCCAATAACAACACGCTTGATACTTTTAAGGAAATTCATACAGGTTCCGGTAATTTCAATCCCCCCTTTATTTCGCGCTATTTTAGTCAGAATGAAGAAGGTGACTGGATAATTCAAGCCATTAACAGCGAAGGTAATGTACTCTGGTTATTGGACGAAAATAATGAACCTGCAGGGCAAACCTACTACTTAAACAATCTGGCGAATACTCCAGAGTCATACAGCTTTGATAAAAACCTGTTTATTTGTGATAACACAAATTGTGAAAATAGCGGGAATATAACGTTTAGTTATGATTTGGTGGGTACTGAAAACATATCCACACCTTATGCAGACTTTGAGGCTTATGAATTTGATATTTCATTGACGATTAATATTACCGCCAATAGTATTTCCAGCACTTCCAGACTATATGTTCTCGATGGGCGTGAGTGGATTTACCCACCCTTAGGTGTTGTTAAACACGACTACGATGTTTTAGACGAGGCTCAGAGCTATAATCTAATCGGTCACTTGAGCCAAACCAACATCTCAATATCTAGCGAATTAAAAAATTAATTTTGCCAAATCATTCATGACGCAATGCAGTAGCAGGCATGAGTCTGGACGCATGCCTTGCCGGAATAAATCCTGCCAACAAGCCGACCAAAATCGTCACTAAGACAGGAACAATAAAAGAAAGCCAGGGTAAAGAAAACGAAAAATCCCAAAAAGTGTTTAAACCCAGAAATACAATAAAACAAAGCAGTATGCCCACTACCCCACCAATTACACTGATATAAACTGACTCAAGTAGAAATTGCTGCATTATATCTTTCTCACTCGCACCAATGGCTTTTCGAAGACCAATTTCGCGTGTGCGCTCCATGACTGAAGATGACATGATATTGAAGATCCCAATTCCGCCAACCAATAATGAAACCATAGCACTAACAATACCTATAATAGATACTGACTCAAGAATGCTATTTGCTGTTGCAATCCATTGTTTCATGGATTCTGATTGATAAACATATTTATGATTCTGACTGCGATTGAGTGTCATAACAATTTGATTTAAGGCTCGATCAACAGCCTCCTGATCACGCGCTTCTGCGCGAAGCGTATGTATATCCTTACTTCCCATCAATTGCTGATAAAAAGTATAGGGAACCAATACTCGGCGATTTTCATCGTTGCCCTGTGTTGCCCCAATAGCAGTGAGAAAGTCTCGGTTCTTTTCTTTTAGTACGCCAATAATTGTTAATTTATGCTCGCCTAGTCGAATAGTGCTGCCAATTACGTTGACGTTTTCACCAAACAATTCAATCCGCGTTTTTGGGCCAATCACAGCCACATTTTTTCTTCTTTTTATATCATCGTTACGAAACCAGCGACCAAGCAATAACTCATCACTATTAATATTCGCGTGTTCAAGACCAACACCAGACACACTACTTTTCGTGAAGATATTTCCCACTCGGATTGTTTTCAACCAATCCTGCTCATACACCAAAGGGCTCACACGAAGCACATCAGGACAACAAGCTGAATTTTCCAATAAATGTAAATCATCCGAGTCAATTCCACTACCCTGGCGAACACTGGCAAATGGACTTTCATCTTCCCATTGACGATAAACCCATAGTGAATTCAAACCATAGGTGCTCAATTCTCCGTATATGTAGTCTTTACCACTTTGACTAACTGCGCTTACCGCCATTACGGCAGCAACCCCCGCTGCTACACCAACAATACTCATAATTGTTCTGATGCGGTTTTGTTTAACAGCAGTGATTGCTTGAAAGATATTTTCCAAAAAATGATTCATGACATCAGATTAATTAATGATTTGGCCTTGTTCGAGCCTGATAACGCGACTTGCATAGGAAAGCAAAGCCATATTATGCGTAACGAATATGATGGTTTTACCACTGTGATGCAATTGCCGGAAAAGGTGCATGATCTCTTCCGTTGCACTATCGTCCAAACTACCTGTGGGTTCATCAGCAATGATAATATCTGGTCGATTGACAATCGCTCTGGCAATGGCAACTCTTTGCTGTTGGCCGCCAGATAATTCGGAAGGCTTATGTTTCATACGCTGTTCCAGCCCCACCGCTTTTAATGCCAGTATTGCACGTTGCTTACGGAGATTTGCCGGGATGCCGGCGTATACCATGGGAAGCTCAACATTTCTCAGCGCATCATAGCCCTGAATTAAATGAAAAGATTGAAAAACAAATCCTATTTTGTGATTACGGATTTTTGATAACAAGTAGTCATCGACATTGTTAATTTCCTGTCCACTTAATAAATACTGCCCTTCAGATGGTTTATCCAGACAACCCAGAATAGATAGTAAAGTGGATTTTCCTGAACCTGAAAAGCCGGTTACTGCGACAAATTCTCCCTGGAGAATATTTAGATTAATATTATTGAGTGCAATGAATTTTTTGCTATTGAGATGATAAAACTTGTTGACGCCACGCAGCTCTATCATTTTTCAACAGCCAAAAATAAGCTTAGTTCGCCACAACATTACCGACATTATCACCGGCTGTCGCATACATTCCTTCTTCGAGCGCTACATCTCCGGGAGGAATAACAACATCCTGTTGATCTCGCAAACCTTTAATGATTTCAATATGGGTTATGCCTTCAATACCGGTACTCACAGGCACGTAAACAATTTTACCATTTTCAATGACTGCCACATGAGGTGCATTATTGTGGGTAAAAACAACATAGTATGGTAGCGTGCTTGCATTTTCGCGTGATGCGGTACGAATTTCAGCATCCACCTGCTGACCAATTTTCAGTGATGGCGCATCTTCACTTAAACTGGCATTGACTTTAATAATATTGGCCAGATCTTCTTTTTTCGCTTCGGAACCCACTTTGGTAATGGTTTCTTTCCAGGCTTTTCCGGGAAAAGCATCACTACTCAACACAACTTCCTGACCCACATTTAAACTGGCACTATCGCTGGCATCTACACGAATCTCCACCATGCGCTGCTCCATGTCAACAATGGTTAAAATTGGATCAGATTGCGCTAACCATTGCCCTTCCTGAACATATACACCAGTAATAACACCATCAAAGGGCGCTCGGATTTTCAAACGATTATATTTCATTTTTGCTGCACGCAATTCTTCTTCAATCACACTTTGATTAGCACTGGCGGTTTTCCATGCTGATTCCGCATCTTCCACACGCTGACGGGAAACTGCTCCCATATCTAAGGCGCGCTGTAAACGTTCCTGAGTTTTACTTGTGGCAGCTACTTCTTCTTCAACGCTTAATAACCGTGCCTCAACACGCTTTACCTGACTATCGGCTTCTCTGTCATCAATTCGCGCCAGTAACTGCCCTTCTTTAACTTTTTCACCTTCTTTGACCAATACTTTTGTTAACTGGCCGTTGTCTCTTGCGCTGACATCAATTTTGCGCATGCTGACTACTCGCCCGGGCACAGAAATCTGGCTATGTATAGACATTTTTTCAGATTGCAGCGTTTGCACCTGAACCACTTTTTGCCCCATGTACCAGAACGAAAACGCAGGTACGGCAAGCGCAAAAATCAAACTGATCCAGATGGTTTTCATCGCCCAGTGAGGAATTTTGAAACCTGTTTTTGGCTTCGAAGTAACTGTATCAGAGATTAAATCATCATCACCTTCCAGCTTATCCAATAATTCCAGCAAAGGGTTATCTTCAACTTTAGCAGTTGATGAGGGCGAAGATGCTTGTACAAGCTCTACTTCAGGCGTTTTGTTTTCAGTTTTTTTGTGCTGTTTTTCATCAAGTGCCGGTTTTAATGCTTCCGGTTTTTCCACTTTTTCTTGTTTTTGTACAGAAGGCTGGATTTGCTCAGGAATGACTTCAATTTCAGTTTCAATTTCGGCATGAACACTGTTATCAACGGCTTTAGCTTGTTCCACTTCAATTTCATTGAGCAGCTGAGGGATTTCGTAGTCTGATTCCGTTGTGGCTACATCAGGCTCAATGCTTGATGTAAGCGTGGGAATTTCAATGTTTGTAACTTGCGTTTCTGGTTTTTGTGTGAGGTTTTCTACCCGACTGATTTTAACTTCAGGCTGAGCGGTACTTTCTGCACGCTCAACCTTGTCGGTTGGTGTTTTGTCAAGCGTGGATTCTGCCAGCTCACCCGCGTTTAATTTTTGAATTAATGACTGAGGTGCACTTTCATCACTCGATGGCGCTTTCTTTTCTGATGAACGTTCATATGGAAAAACTTTTGCTGTTAACACGCCATTATTTTCAATCGGATTGATATCGCTTTTATTTTTCGCTTTTCTGCGAACCAGTGCCTGGATCGTCATGTGCAACATATTGCCGTTAAGCGGCTTTTGCAAAACCCGGTTGGCACCTGCCAACTTGGCTTCTTCAAGAGATTGCTCATCCGTGGCGCCGGTTACAACCACGATGGGGATATTCGCTTTATCCGGATGACCGCTTTGACGAATTATACGTATTAAGTCATCCCCATTAACCCCGCCATCGGAGGAGATTAATAGGTCAGTTATCAATAATTCGTATTGATTTTCCATGAATGATTCCAGGGCAGATTCTGCATCTGGAAAATAATCCACCGTGTATCCATGCTGTTTCAGCATCTTTTTCGTTACATAGGCGGATGTTTTGCTGTCATCGATATAACAGATCTGTTTAGCTTTTATCTGATTGGCAGCCGGTTCGGACATGGATCAATAAACCTTCAATTTTTTTATCTATAATGAATTATATGAGTGGGAATAAGTAATTAATTTTTATTTCATTAATGTATTTTTACATAGGCACATGAAGCCGAGATTTTGGCATTTTTTTATCAAGCATGGTTTTATTGATTTAGTGAACTAAAGACGTTATTAAAAAAGCCTAAATTAACACGCTTGATTTGTGGTTTTATATTGTATTTGTACACTAACTGGTGCTATTTGAAGCAATTTTATCAAAAAACAACCTGCTTGGGATGATAATTTCACCAGACACCTTTAGAGATAGCTATTCCATTGATTTGACAGGAATATGCTGATAAGTTTTCAAAATAATCCAATTAAATTTAAGTGGCCCGCATAATGGAAAACTGGACTACCGATTACATTTCCCCCGAAGAAGCACCCAACTTACATTGTCTTTTTCGTGTTCGCGCCCAAAGAAGTCCGGACGCCATCGCCTACCGTTTTTTTAACAGCAAACAGAATACTTGGATTGAATATACCTGGGCACAATCTCTGGAGCAGATAGAGCATTGGCGCAGAGCACTTTCGGCGTCGGGTATCAAAAAAAATGAAGCTGTGGGTATTATGCTCAAGAACTGCCCAGAATGGATATTTATCGAGCAGGCTTGTATGGCTGAAGGTATCGTCAGCGTGCCACTTTACCCCAATGACCGCCCAGATAACGTCTCTTATATTATTAATGAGTCTGAGATCCGTTTGATCCTTATTGAAGACATGTTGCAGTGGAAAACACTTCAGGCTGCACAAAGTGATATAATTGAAGCACCAATTGTGATTAGCCTCAGTGAAATTAAACCTAAAAAAAACCCAGTACTGTCGCTGATCTCAGCAGCCAATTGGCTTCAAAGCGCGCAAGAACAACCACTGGAGGATATTTATAACAATATCAGCATCGAATCTCTGGCAACCATTGTGTATACATCCGGCACAACGGGGCGGCCTAAAGGGGTAATGTTGAGTCATCAAAATATTCTTTATAATGCTTATTATGGCATTCAGTCTGTTACGGTATACGCACAAGATTTGTTTTTGTCATTTTTACCGCTCTCACACACACTGGAACGTACCGTGGGTTACTACATCCCGGTTATGACCGGCGCAACTGTCGCTTTCTCCCGCTCAATACCTCAATTAGCTGAAGATTTGCTCACTATTAAACCGACCGTATTGATTTCCGTGCCCCGCATATACGAACGAGTGTATGGAAAAATTATCGGCCAAATTGAGGATAAGCCAGCTATTGCTCAAAAATTGTTTGCCCTGACAGAAAAGATTGGTTGGGAAAAATATGAGCATGAACAAGGTCGACGTCCGACTTCCTGGCGATTATTATTATGGCCAATTCTCAACAAACTGGTTGCTAAAAAAGTCATGGACAAACTGGGTGGTCGCCTACGTTTTAGCATCAGTGGTGGTGCACCTCTGCCGGAAGCTGTGGGCAAATTATTTATCGCCTTTGGTTTGCGCGTATTACAAGGTTATGGTTTAACCGAATCCAGTCCAATCATCAGCGTTAACCGACTTGAATCTGATCAACCGGCCAGTATCGGCATTGCATTACCCGAGGTTAACGTGAGATTAGGTGATAATCAGGAACTACAAACGCACAGTAAATGCGTCATGTTAGGTTATTGGAAAAACGAACAAGCCAGCAAAGAAACATTCACCGACGATGGCTGGTTAAAAACTGGTGACCTGGCACGAATTGACGGCGAACATATTTACATTACCGGCCGAATAAAGGAAATTTTAGTACTTTCCAACGGCGAAAAAGTACCTCCCGTAGACATGGAAATCGCTATCACATTGGATCCACTTTTCGAGCAAGCCATGGTGATTGGTGAAGGTCGGCCTTATTTGTCTGCAGTTGTGGTGCTGGAAAAAACTCACTGGGAAAATCTGGCTAAAACGCTAGAGTTAAATGCCGATGATCCGGCAAGTCTTAAAAACGCCAAAGTAAAAAGTATTGTGCAAAACCGGATTTCACGTTGCCTGTCGGACTTTCCCGGTTACGCACAAGTACGCCAGGTTACATTGAGCCTGGAAGTTTGGACTGACGAAAACTTTTTTCTTACCGCTGCCATGAAAGTACGGCGCAAAGTCTTAATGGAACACTTTCACGATGATATTATAAATATGTATAAGAATCACTGATCGGATATCTATCGCGCAAGTCGATTCATGATTGAAACCAGCGCAGAAATAATACCGGCTTCCGATGCAGCGTGACCAGCATCACCGATGATATTAAATTCAGCTTCTGGCCAAGCTTGATGTAATTCCCAGGCAGATTCCATTGGACAAATCATGTCATACCTTCCTTGAACAATGTGCGCAGGAATATTTCGAATTTTGTCCACATTATTTATAATCTGATTAGGTTCCAGAAATGCGTCGTTCACAAAGTAGTGACACTCTATCAAGGCAACTGATAAAGCAGTATGTGCGTGACTAAAATGATCAATAACATCTTTGCGCGACAACAAACTTGCAGTACGGCCTTCCCAAATAGACCAAGCCTTCGCGGCGGACATACGCGCAATTTCGTTGCTGCCAGTTAGCACTTCATAATAGGCATTCACCATATCATGTCGTCTGTTTTCCGCTATGGGAGCCATAAAATCCTGCCAGTAATCAGGATATATTCGGCTGGCACCTCCGGTTTCATAAAACCAGTCAATTTCTTTTTTACGACACAGAAATATGCCACGCAGCACCAATGCTTTTACCTGCTCGGGATGCGCCTGAGCATAAACCAGCGCTAAAGTTGAACCCCAGGAACCACCAAATACAATCCATTGATCAATGCCCAATTGCTTGCGGATTTTTTCAATATCAGCAATTAAATTCTGTGTCGTATTATTGACTAGCGAGGCGTGTGGAGTAGATTTTCCACTGCCACGTTGATCAAATAAGATAATACGAAATTTTTCCGGATCAAAAAATCGACGATGATACGATTCAACGCCAGCACCTGGACCACCATGTAAAAACAATATGGGTGTTGCATCCGGTGAACCGCACTCTTCCACGTGCAAAGTATGGAGTTCATCTACAGAAATGCTGTGCTGCACATAAGGCTTAATGTCAGGATACAATGAAGGCATAGGCTAGTTTTGTTTATCCATTTGAGTCATTTGTTGCTGGCTCTTTTCCGCGTAATTAAGCGGTACAGAATGACAGCTGAGTTTATTATTCATTATGCTGTCCAGCAGGTCAACTTTACTCAAATTAGCATATCCTAAAGAACGCGCCACGTTCTGATTCAGAGCGACATCAAAATATTTTGCATAACCTGAAGTGAAATTATCGTATGTGCCAGAATTGAGTACATCTAAAATAACCTCAGCAGCCTGCTTGCCAAAATGCGCAGGTGTCGAAAATATTGCCGCGATCGCCCCCGCCTGCACAAATGCTTGGGAATAAGCGATAACTGGCACGTTATTCTGATAAGCCATATAAAGTAGCCATTTATTTTGATTGGCTGAAGTTCGACCCAAATCAGCGGTTACGATGGCAATATTTGTTTTTTCCAATTGTCGACTCAATCGCTTTACTGACAAACTACTGTCTATGTGGCTTACTTTGTTGGACAGTTTTACTTTTTTCTTTTCACCACACTCAGTTGCATAATCTTTCTGCCCAAAAACTATCATTTCACCATCAGCAACAATCTGTTTCGCCAGAACGTATTGGCGCTCAAATGGTTGATCGAGATAAATCGCCATGCGTGGGGGTAATTTGCTGGTATTCATATTATGAATATCGAGTTTACGTAGTTGTTGATAATTTAATTTAGGAATTAACAAACTCAACATCGGAATTTCCACATCAACTGAATATGCCAACTCCGCGGCCCGTATACCAATTGTCATTAACAAATCATAATTATCAAAATACTCTCTTTGAAGATTTTTCAATTCTGATCGAAATAATTTAACAGTGGAAGATACAATTGAAATTGGCTGATTAGAATAAATCGCCAAAGATTTGCGTAAAGCGGCCTCGACTTTTTCATAGTGTTCTGTGTTTGCTGATTTCAGCAGCAAAACTTTATAATCAATTGCAAAGGCTTCCGATGCAAAGTTAAATAGCAATATGATAAATATTACTGAAAGCTTTGTTTGTTTGAAAAAGTGCATTTTCAACTTATTAATACGCCATATTTGTTATGCTGAGCATTTTCTCCAACCCGCTATCGACTCATTGTTTAGACGTGCAAATCGTGTTCATCAATCGTTGATTGCAACTCATTGAGCTTCACCTCAGCTACTTGATAATTCCCACTATTTATATGCTGTTTCAGTTGCGATAAAATTGTTCTCAATTTGGCAAAACTAAAATAATTTATCACCCCTTCAAGCTGATGTAATTGTTCATGCAATTGATTATTTTCCCGCTTGCTAATTAAGAGCCCAATTGCTTTTATTTGTTCATATATATCATCATGCGCTTTTTGTTTTAAATCTGAAGTAATATTTAAATTATCATATTCAAAACGTTTGATATATATACTGCCGGGGTCTATCCATTTTTCTAATATTGCATCTAAACTTTGGTCTGAAATAGGCTTATACAAAACATCACTCAAGCCCATTTTTTTCGTATTTTCATTTAGTTCAATTACCACATCTGCAGTAAACGCAATAATTGGCGCTTGTGCTTGTTTAATATAATTTTCTCGACATATGCCCGCAAATTCAAAGCCATCCATATCGGGCATGTGCATATCCACAAATACAATATTAAATTGCTGACTTTGCAATTCAATTAACGCTTCATGCGCACTGGAACAAAGCGTCGTATTAAATCCTCTGGCATTAAGCATTTCCTTAATTAATTGCCGATTGAAATTATTATCTTCAACCACTAATACCTTTTGACCAAATACACGCAGTGGTACCGATGTGTTTTTATTGTCGAATTCAGAATTTTCCTGCCAAAACGACACATTCAATGCTTTGATAATTTCATTCTTAAGCTGTCGACGACGGATTGGCAGATTAACAATAAAGATATTTTCATCATTCAATAGAATTGAATCATATTTTTCAGAAATACTTCTAATAAGCAAGGCTATTTTCCCATGATACCTTACTCGAATTTGTGCAACTAATGTTTTCACTTCGGCAAGCGGCGAATAACCTACACCAACAAAGAGCAAATTTATATTTTGCGTATCCAACAAACGAGCTAGACATTCCGTAATGTTGGCAACAGCATATACATTTGATTTCCAACTCAACAATTGGTTACGAATAATTCTTCTTGAAACAGCTTCAGGCTGCATGAGTAAGAACGTGGAACCCTGAAAATCATTAGCAATCCCTTTAGCCTCCTCATCGGCGATTGCCAATGTCAATTCAAACCAAAAAATAGAACCTGCCGACAAATTGGGCTTTACGCCAATTTCTCCACTCATCAATAACACCAACCGCTTGACAATAGCCAGACCTAAACCAGAGCCTTGAAACGCGCGATTTTTTTTGGTGTCAACTTGCGAAAAGGCGTCAAATAAAGACTCAACCGATGACTCATCCAAGCCAATACCGGTGTCAATAACTTCAAAGCGTAATCTGGCAGTAGCAATGTCAAGATTAACCAAGGAAATATGTACAGTAACAGAGCCCTGGTTAGTAAATTTCAGGGCGTTATTAATTAAATTATTCAATATCTGATTAATGCGTAAAACATCAGCATAGAAAGTCGCAGGTACATCGGCATCAACAATCAAATTCAGTAATAACTGTTTTTCGCTCGCGGCAGGTACGAAAAGTGTGACAATATCTTCAACGGCATCGCGTATATCTAATTTTGATTTATGGAGTGAAACAAAACCTTCTTCCAAACGCGAATAGTTGATGATGTCATCAATAACAAGCAATAACTGGGAACCTGCTTGATCAATCGTTCGTGTATAATCATCAATACGGTTTTTATCATGCGTTTTTTGTATTAAGTTGGCAAATCCAATAACAGCATTTAACGGTGTGCGAATTTCATGGCTCATTTTAGCAAGAAATTCACTTTTTGCTTGTATAGCCTGTTCTAAATCAGATTTGGCTACTTCCAGCTCAAGATTTTTGTGTTCCAGCTTGTTTACGGTTTCACGTAAATTTTTTGTTGCTGCATCTACTTCTAATTTCAATTCTTCATGAGATTTATGAATTGCATCAATCATCACATCAAATCCTGCCTGTAATCGACTCATCTCATCAGCCGTTTCGATGCAGGCCTGAACCCCAAGTTGCTCAATACTGATTCGTTCCACTGCCTCTGTTAACGCTAGTGCGGGTTTGGAAAATCGAATCCCCAATCGATAAGCAATTAACCAACTAATCAGCAATCCAATAAATAAAATAAGTAAACTGTTATAGATAATTTCTGATTGCCTGTTATTTAAGGCAATATGAGACATCTCAATACTTACCCAACCCATGAGTTCATCAGCTGATTGATGAATTACCATATCCTGATAATCTTCAGTTTCCACTCTTGTGGTATAAACTGGTGATTTAAATTCAGATATAACCTGATTATTATCGGCCTGTAGCTTTTCGTAGTTTTCTGATTGAACCGAGTATATTTTCTTATTGAGATTATCGTATACAGCGACAAAAATGACTTCTGGGTCTTTCAGCAAAGGTTGTGTGAGTTTTTTCAGCAAACGTAAATCTTTTGAAAATAATCCAAACTCAATGGAAGGCGCCAGGTTTGTTACGATTAATTCACCTTTTGAAGCCAGTGTCGCTTGCACGTCGTCAAGCTGACTTTTGGTTAAATAGTAGGTTAGTGCAAGAGAAATGAGCAAGGCGGGTAAAATTGCAAGAATAGTCAGCTTGAATTTAATGCCAAATCTCTCGCAGAAAAATTTCATTATCCTATCTCACACGGGTATTCGAATATCGTATATTACCATTCATATGACAAGGTGAGAAATCCTCGGCGCTGAAACACAGTTTGATTTTGGACTTCTCGATATGCATTACCCAAATTTTGTAATACCAGCGCCAGTTTTAGCTGTTGATCCGAAGAGAAATGTTGCGTCCAGGCTAATCGCGTATCAAACCGATCATAAGCGTGCAGCTTACTGCCGTCCTGAAGCCAATGCATGTAGGACATGGAATAATACATCAAGCTCCAGGATAAGTTTGGCGTCAACGAATAACTAAACAAGGAGCTCAAGGTATGTTTAGGTACTGAGCGACTGATATCACGAATATCATCGGGTTCGTTTGCTTGATTAATATCGTGTCGCCAACTGGCATCCGCTTTTAAATGCGCATGCGCTAAAGTAAATAATAATCGCCTATTGGGGCGTAATGACAATTGATTTTCGAGACCATAGACATCTGCACTAGTGTTATTATCCCACACCCAGGACTCACCCTCAGCTGAATGGTCTTTAGCTTCCAAAATACCGTCACGAATTTTTCCATAAAAACCTTGGAATCAAAACTTATTCGCTGATCTTGAGAGTGGTAAAGATAACCGAATTCTGCCGCATCCAGCTTTTCCGCATTTAAGTTTTTCGCACTGTAATGAATTCGAGCCAATGGTTGTCGATTGGGTAACCGAACAGCCAAATCGACATTATTCTCCAAAATTGAAGGTGCTCGAAAAGCCCGGGTTAGTGCTAAACGCAATACATTTTCATCATTTAATATTAGATTTAACGCTAATCGTGGTGAATAATACAGATCAGTTTGCTGATTATTTTCAAACATAATACCCGCATTAACAACCAAGGCTCGCATCGCATACCATTCCAGGTTGGTATATGCTCTTACGCTTTTATCTGTAATATATTTGCTACGATTTAATAGATGGGAGCTTTGCATTCTATCCAATCGCGCACCACCCCCTGAAACCACGCGCAATCCGGAAACCGGGCTGAATGTATATTGCAATTCCAGATCAAATCGCTCTGCAACGCCAAAGTATATTCCCTGCTTAATATTATCATCAAAGTAGGGTTGAATTGCTTCAGGTACAGCTTCTTTCGGTGGTTCGCCAAGCAACTCAGAAACCTTGCCTAAAATATACTCGTCATCATGTTCATAATAATTGTGATAAAAACGAAGTTCAAAAGCACGATCGCTTCCTAGTGAACGGTTCCAGGTTAAAGATTGATAATTACTTTGAATATCTTTTTTCCGATGTGGATCGTCAGCACTGCCTGAGGCAAATGTGTCCATATCACCAATCCGCGTACCAAGTTGCAAACCCAGCGTGTTGTAAGAATCAAGCTGATAGTTGAAAACAAAATGCGCAAGCGACAATTCTTTACTGTCTTTCACCTCATCAAAACCGTGGTCTTGTTGATACCCCAAGGTGAGTCGATAATCAAACTGTTCAAAGGCATTGGCGTATTGTGCTATTACCTTTCGGCTATCTAAATTATCCAAAGTCTGACGTTTTTGCCCATGGCTGATGGCGTTTTCCAGTTTGCTAAGGTTGAAACTGCCGATGGTTGTTTCAATTTTAGCGCCCAAGTCCTGAAATGATTTGCGGGTAATAATATTGATTACCCCACGGAACGAATTCGCACCATAGACGGGAGTGTTAGAACCTCTGACAACTTCAATTTTTTCAACTTCACTGATATCGAGCGGCAAACTCAACCACTCAACTGTCGAAAGCATTGGCATATAAACTGATCGACCGTCAATTAAAACCTGTAGGCGACGATCATAATTGCCAGTAAAGCCATGATAGCTGAGACTCATGGAAATGCCATTGAAATAGCCAACCTGAAAGCCTGGCACCAGTCGTAATAAATCACCAATTTCTTGCGCACCTGACGCTTCAATCATTTGTCGCGTAATTACGGTTATTGCAGCGGGCGCAACCGTAACCGGCTGAGATAAACGCGTGGCGGTCAGGACAACGGGAATGCTGGAAAAATAATCACTTTCTGATTTCGCATCTCGAAAAGCATAAGTGGATTCAACAGAGGCTAATGATTCTGATAATGAAAAAACATGGGCAACACAAAACAACACGAACAATAGTTTAAAGTTACTGAAAATCATAAAACGCAGTTATATTTTATATTTATTCTGATTCGGGGGTTGATGTAACCCGGCTTAATTCTTTTAATTTTATCAGTACTTCAGTTCGATTTGAAACGCCCAACAATTCAAAAATATTCTTAACGTGAACTTTAACAGTGTGAATTGACACACCCAAAAGCTCAGCAATTTCTCGATTGCCTTTACCCTGAGCCAGCAACCAGGCAACATCTTTTTGCCGTCGGGTTAATCCATCCAATGTGTAAATCGCGTAATCGTCCGGTTGACTTGCAAAAACACTTTGCTTGTTGGGAGATGAAATGTTTTGAACATATGTCCCCCCCTTCAAAACCTGCTCCAACGCTCGTAACATTTCATCAGATGAAATCGATTTCGTAATATAACCACTTGCTCCCAGATCAATAGCTTTCGCAATAATTGTTGGATTATCAATGGCAGACACAACAACAAGCGGCACTTCCGGCCAGCGTGAAACAATGTTACTTATGGTTTCAAAAGCGTTAGTACCCGGCATAAACATATCAAATAACACCAAATCAGTAACAGGATTACTCTCCAGATTTGTGAGTAATCCCTTACCATCCGCAGCTTGGGTAATACTGAGCTTTGGAAATTTACTCTGTAAAGTCTGCGCCAGACCTTCTCTTACCAAAGCATGGTCATCAGCTATAATAAAATGCACGGAAATTCTCTAGTCATAACATAGTATTTTAATCATGCATTATTCGGAAAAAACCGAATAATGCACACGCCATTTCTACTATGAAGAATAATACGCGTTATATTTTTTTTTATCTACTTTGGAAGAAATTGAGAGTGCACCGTAAAAGTGCAAAGGTGGCGGAAACATATTCTACATCCCTGGTTTATCTAATTTTCCCAGGCAAAAACAACAGTAATTTCGTTCCCTTTTTCACTAATTTTTACTTCTTTACATAAGGCATGCAACAACATTAAACCGCGGTGGCTATACCTTTCATCTGCAGAAATACGCGCTAAAACTTCCGCTTTATCAAATCCATCACCGGAATCCTCGACACTAATGACTAAACACCCGCCTGACTCCGATACTTCACGGCTTATTTTTATTCGAATATAACCATCTTCAATTTTATCCAGAAAATATTTTCGCTTCAAATAATACTCTTCAAAGCCTTTTTCTGTTTCTTTTATATCAGAATCCAGATTCAAAAGGCCGTGTTCCAATGCATTACTGAACATTTCAGATATAACAATATACATACTTTCCAAATACAGTGAAAAGCTGCACAATTCCGACATGATAGAAAGTACCACAGGTACTGGATCCATGGACTTTATTGTTATTGCATCAAATGTTAAATCTATCTGCCAATTACCAGCGAGTGGGCTTATTGCCTGCTTTTTAACAATGCTTGTCAATTGCGGTAATTCGCAAAGCACCTCTAACATGGTTACATCATCGCGTATTTCTTCTTGTTCTACATGCTGTGCCAAATCACTACGCAACAATTCAACAAGATTTTCTGCATTAGGGTTATTGCACAGAAAGCTTTCAAGACGGTCCTGACCATACAATTCTGCATGACAATTCTCTGCCTCTATCAAACCATCTGAATAAGCAAGAAAGCGATCACCTTCTTCCAGAAATATTTTTTCCATGCTCAAATCAAGACTGGAATTATCGACAATACCCAAAGGGATTGTCATTGATTGTACGCGTTTTTTAATGCCCGACTGTGGATTGTAAAGCAGCACATCCGGCATTCCCCCATTCCATATTTTAAGTTTTTTCTCCTTGGTCTCAATGTTCATGAAACAAGCAGCCACAAACCTGCCTTTCGGCAAAAGCTCGCAGGCTTTGTTATTGATTTTGGCAATAATTGTTTCAATCTCATAGCCAAATAATGTCATGCGATAAAATATATCGATAATGGGTAAAGCACAAAGCGCTGCAGCTAAACCATGACCTGTAACATCGCCCACAAGAAAATTAATTCCATCTCGTGGTGTTCTCACAGCCATAATGATATCGCCATTGAACTTATCAGCCGGTTGATGATGTATGTGGATTAAAGGTGAATGAACAATGCTATTTTTAACAACATCGTTATATACTTGCTCGGCGAGGATGTGTTCTTCGTTGAATTGATCGTGGATCTGCCTTAATTCTTTATTTTGCTCATTAACAGTAGCATACAAATCCATCATTCGCTGCATCGCATCAATCTTGGCATGCAAGACATTTTTATTCAGCGGCTTACTGATATAGTCATCGCCGCCTTTATTTAAACAATTGGCGAGCGCTTCATCTCCCGTCATTGCAGTGATAAAGATAATCGGTAAAAAATGCTCCCCTGCACTTTCCTTGATGAGCCGGGTTGCTTCATAACCGTCCATGACTGGCATCATCACATCCATTAATACAAGCTCAGGCTGCACTAATTCAAATTGTTCAACTGCCTCTTTACCGTTATTGGCAATAAAAACTTCATGAGACTCTTTCTCAAGTAACTTCTTGAGAACAATAATATTGGTTTTTTCGTCATCGACGACAAGAATTCTCATGGCTTTATATTTTTAACTTACTGTATCTCAAAAAGCTTTTGAAAATTCGCTATTGACAAAATTTTTCGTATTTCCGGTTTACAACCGACAATTCGAATTTTGGCACTATCACCGCCAGCATGCTCTCTCAGTAACAACAACATACCAAGTGCTGAGCTATCCATATAATCTGCATCACTCATATCCAGTGCATAGTTGGCACCTGCTTCGTACTTTCGATAAGAATCCCTGAATTCAGTATGATCATTAAAATCAAACCGGCCTTTAATTAAAATAGTTACATCTTTTCCACTATTTGTATCAGTACTGCTTACAGACATTGCTCTTCTCCTTTCCAACACAATAAATTAACGAATCATCTCAATTTTTAATATTCATCAACTTTTAAAACATTTCAATATCACCAGCATCCATCGAAGTTTGCGAGACTACTTTTGTTTCCATATTGCTATGTAAATATTTCAGATTCTCTAAGTCCTCCTCAATTTTACTCATGGACTCAATTAACATTTCCCGAGTTGGATTTGAATCCATCAACAGTTGCATGTCTTCAATCACTTTAGAAAAACCATTTAAGCGCAGCTGAACATGTTCGACCAATTGGCGTACGATATCTTCAAATTGTAATGCTCTAACTGCAATGCCAACTTTGCCGCTAATATCTGCCGCACCAGATGAGACTTGATTAAGCGTTTCCGACATAAAATCATTAAGCTTATCCATCTCCTGAAATGTGCTATCGACTTTTTGTTTTGACTCGATGGCGAACATCATATCCTTGGACGCCATGTGCTCTATCGTATTCTGCGCATTAATAATATTGCCCATGGCCGTTTTCATTATGGCGCCGATTTTTTCACTGAACTCGTTTGATCGTATTGAAAGATTTCGCACTTCATCTGCAACCACAGCAAATCCTCGACCTGCTTCACCTGCCCTGGCTGCTTCTATGGCAGCATTAAGTGCAAGTAAATTCGTTTTATTGGCAATGGAGCGCACATCATCGAGTAACTCTTCCACACCCGTCATTTGCTGCGCAACATCGTCAATGCCATGCATAATTTTCATGCTGTCTTTACTGGTGGCAATAATCTGGTCGACGAAATAATCCAGCAATGTATTTGTCTCACTAGCAAATTCTGAAAAGCTCATCTTGCTATTGTCGCGGGGCTGTTCATCATCCCTTTCTTCAGCACTAGAATCCTTGGTTCTATCGATCAATTGCATGATCATGTTGAGTTGATTGCCCGTTTGTTCATTTAATCCATTAAAACTGCCCTGAAGATTATCAACTGCTTCACAAATCAACGTTCTTGCTCTCGCTAAATCGGTATCCAAAATGACAATTTCTGATTTAAATGTGCCAATCAGGTTTTCCAGCATTTGTTTTTCTTGGTCCACGTTGCTTTGAACAGGTATGTTCTGATTATTTTTTTGATCGCCACTCTTCCCATGTCTTTTTGATTTCAATAAAGCCATAAACCAAATCAAACTAATGACGATGTAACCCAGCAGCACTTCCAGGTTCTGAGCCCAAAAATAATGTGCAGCCGCTACTGACGCGCTGATCATGACAGGAAATAAATATGTTTTAAGGTTTATTAACATTCCGATTTTCAACAAATGCGCTGTAAGGGTTAAATTCCATCGATGTATCAATCATGCTTTATTCAAATGTCATAACGACAAGTGATAAAATAAGCATTCCATATTTGTTAGGCATTGCTCACCGTTGCAATGCATATAGCCACCTGCATAGTATCGGTAGCCAAATTCAGAAACTTAACCTGGATTTAGCAACCCAAGCATCATTGAAGCAATACGCGTATGTGTTGAGAAAATTTGAAGAAATTGATCAATTTACAAGCAGGTGTGAGTACTGCTTTTAGACGAGCAATGGGAATGTTGAGCGCCAATATAAAGCCAGTTCATTTTCATGATATACGCTGATTTATCCAACCCATCAAACTATGTAACTATTTGATATAATAGATGATTCAGATTAAATTCAAGTCAGCGGCTCAATTTGCTGCTCGTCAATCTGAATATCCAACACTTGCCCAACTCCAGGCAGGTGCTGAAGATTTTCCAGTTGGATCAAAAGCGCTGTGCCATCTTTCATCGATACTTCAATAAGATGATAATTCGCCATAATAACCGCGTGTGTAACAGTGACCTGCATGCCTTGCCCGGGATGGATAAGCCGAATGGCTTTTTCTGGAATACCGATAGCACGGATGTTTGGCTCAGGCACATGTGGCAGCGTTAATTCCCCCCAATTGCCAGAAAGCAATTGCCCCTTAATTTGCGTTACGGGCAATACATTGTGCCAACCCAACGAAGTAGCAGCTAACTGGTTTTTTGGGTGCTTGAACACCTGGTTCGCAACGCCATGACGTACAATTTTGCCATTTGCCATAACATAAACGTAATCAGCAATTAACCGGGCTTCATCCAAGTCGTGTGTTGCAATCAAAACTGGCACTTTTGTTTGCCGAATAATAGTTTGCAATTCCCGGCGTAATTTATGGCGAATAGACGTGTCCAGTGCTGAAAATGGTTCATCAAGTAATAAAATATCCGGTTTACACGCCAATGCTCGCGCCAGCGCCACTCGCTGCTTTTCACCACCGGACAATGCGCAAGGGTACGCATTGGCTTTTTCAGCTAGCTTGATTCGTTTTAACCAGGTCTCCACAACTGTTTTTTGCTCAGCTGCAGCAATACCATAAGCAATATTGTCATATACAGACATATGCTCGAACAAAGCATAATCTTGAAACATCATGCCGACTTTTCTTTTCTGCGTGGCCAAACAGATATTATTATGGGTATCAACCCAAATTGTTTCACCGGATTGAATTCGACCCTGCTGTGGCTTTTCCAAACCTGAAATCAACCGAAACAAGGTGCTTTTTCCCGCACCCGACTCGCCAAGCAACACACTTATTGAAGCTTTGTGTAGTTGAATTTCTGCTTGAAGTTGGAATTGATTGCGCTGAAAAAGCAGATCTGCATTAAACATAAATCAACTCGAACATTTACGTGGTGTGTTAAACGCGTAAACAAGCACCAAGACAAGAAAAGAAAATACCAGAAGACCCGCAGACAGCATATGTGCAGCTTCGTACTCGAGTGATTCAACTAATTCATAAATGGCAATCGAAACAACCTGTGTTTCACCAGGAATATTTCCCCCTACCATTAACACCACACCAAATTCTCCCACGGTGTGTGCAAATCCCAATACTGTTGCCGTTAAAAAGCCACGTTTTGTTTGTGGCAGCACAATCGTAAAAAATACCTTGAGAGGATATGCACCGAGAATATAAGCCGCTTCAACACTTTTACGGTTCAATTGTTCAAATGCTGTTTGTAATGGCTGAACAACAAAAGGCAAGGAATACAATACAGACGCGATTAACAAGCCGGCAAAGGTGAATGCCAATGTTTGTCCGGTAAAATAGACAGACAACTGCCCCAGCCAACCATTGGAACCCAACAAGATTAATAAATAAAAACCCAATACAGTGGGTGGTAACACCAGCGGAAGTGCAATTAATGATTCTATTATCGGTTTTGATTTATGCTGAGTCGAAGAAAGCCACCAACTGATGGGTGTACTGATTAAAAGTAAAATCACCGTAGTCAGTGCAGCAAGTTTTAAAGTCAACTCGATTGTGTCAAATATCAAAGGTCAATGCTCGGGATGATATTGTGAATGATTAGTGGCTACCGTATCCAAACTGCTCAACAAGTATTCGTTGTATTTCTTCACTTTGCAAATAGTCCATGAATTTTCTTGCTACCTCGTTGCTCTCTGCACGATTAAGTAAAACACCGTACTGCCCAATCGGCTGATACCATTCTCTGGGTAGTATCCAATGTGAACCCGAAGATTTGCGTGACAAGACTTGTGATAAAGACACAAAACCCCATTTTACATTACCGCTGTAAACAAATTGAAACGCCTGACCGACATTTTCTCCAAACACTATGTTTTTTCTATTTGATGGATACATTCCCAATTCATTTAACACCTGCTTAGCCGCATTGCCGTAAGGCGCCAATTTGGGATTTGCTATGGCGATTCTTTCAGATGAATTCGCCATTAAAGCCTGGCGTAACTGCATTTCACTCGCATACTGTTTGTGACTGTATACAACCAATGTGCCGCTTGCATATTGAAATAATGTACCCGCCACTACTTTATTTTTTTGCAACAATTTTTCAGGGGTTACCTTGTCAGCAGCAAGGAAAATATCAAACGGTGCACCATGAAGAAGCTGCGCGTATAACTTGGCCGTTGAACCGGATGAAATTTGCACACCAAAACCGCTTTGCAATTCAAAGCGCTGTTTGACTTGTTGCAGAGGTAATAAAAAATTACTTGCGACAGCAACCGTTACTTGTTCTTTGGCGTATGTTATTGAAAACCCAAAGAAACAAATACTAATTGATAAATACTTGACCAATTTCCTCATAAAATATAATAAATTTAATGAATAAACGTTATAAAAAATACTTGCATAATACTCAAGTGTTTTGCTATGTTTTTATTGCCTATTAATAATATGGCATTCACGTAAAAACTTAAGTCATTAATTCTTCTAGAGGGGTAGAAAAAAATGCAAAAAGAAAATCACATCATGAAACATGACGGCATTTATGTCGCTTACCTTGCGGTAATTTGCTTAATTCTTGGCATTGTAGGTTCAAACCTGGCTTTCCATGGCTAATATCCATTAGCTCGTCATGTTTAAAAAGGCGCGCTTATATAGTGCGCCTTTTTTTGTTACACCATATTTTCGATTAGCTAATACCTTCGCACTCATTAGCACTCTCCTGACGTTCTCTCACTAAACATCAGAAAAACTTAGTTTTTTAGTAAATTATTATCATTACTTTTTTCAATAAAATTATTGAAACCTTCTTGTAATCATTGTAACTTATACATGTCGTCATTGTATTACATTTACACCGGTAGACACTGACAACGTATTAACAATATAGATAGGGGATTAACAAATGCCAGCAAAAAAAACAGACATAATGAAAGAAGACATGCTTTACGTAACATTTGTTACGGTATTGAGTGTTGGATTATTGATTCTGGGTATGAACCTGGCTTATCAAGGATAATTTTAAATAATTATCGAAAATGCATAACTTTACGTGAATGCTCTGAAAAAGGTGTGTCCCTCATCACTAGCACACCTTTTTCAATAAGATTCAATCCCTTAGAAGGATAAAAAAATATAACATAGTAGATAACTCAAGATTTACCCTATAAAATATAGGTGAAAAAAACCACATTATAAATAGGTTTAATGGCTAACCCATAATTTTTCTATGGGAAAAACCTTGATATCCTTCTATTGCCCTCCTAATGTTAGTTACATCAGTTTTACTGATGCACATCTTTTTGCTAACAATATAAGGGAGAATACATATGACTAAAAAAAGAACTTTCATTCACGGTGATGACGTATTTTATTGCGGCTATCTCGCTATAATTAGTTTTGTGCTTGTAATCATCGGCTCGACCATGGCATTTCATGGCTGACAAATAGTTATACCTCTCACGTGAATGCAAAAAGAGCCAGATTCATTGGCTCTTTTTTTATCTCTAATTTAATATTTCCTACATTCCCTCCCCGAACTCTAGTTCATTTCTTTCTTTAAAATTTTGATCCTCATTAACCCTGTTAATAATACTGAATATGCGTTTTACTCAGATAAATTACAATAAATCGCGTGTTTGTTTGAAATTTAATCTATAACGCACTAATTCACTCAAAATACATCTTGCACTCTTCTTCAAGTTTTAATATGTTATTTACAAGTCACAAATTAGTAACAAAAACATGTTTTTCAATGATTGAAACTCATATGTTGCTACTTGCGATTTGTTATCCGAATTCATATTTACGTTAATGTAAAATTTATTAGAGGGGTTTTACTCATGGGTAATGCAACAGTTCCAGTTGTTTTCTTATCAGTTATTTTACTTTTGTTTGTTGTTCTTCCATTAACAACTGCATAAACTTAAGTAACAAGACTTACATCATCCATTAAGTTGGGTGATGTGAGTGTTATTCTCTTCTTGATGCTTCATACACTAAACACCCTTTCTGTAAGCTGATCGCTAAAAAGTAGTTTCATTTTTTACTACAGTAAAAATTATGCTTTTTCGATACATATTTATAAAATGTTTCTTAAAGCAAAATAATCCATTTTCAAATTTTTCATCAATGATTTAATTCTGAACAATAAATAATAAACCTGTTTATTTAAGCGTTTTTTTATTGTTTTCATACAAAGAGCTGCTAGACTTGAGATGTAGATCTGTAATTTACTGAGATATTGAATTAGCTTTGAGGTAATAACTGTGGACAGGGATTTCTTTCCGGTAGTGAATGGTTGTTATATCAATGGAAATAATGAAATGTTCAAAGTAAGGATGCTTGTATTGTCTGGTAACAATATTCGCCGGGTAACAATGGAAGATATGTTTGGTAATTTACGTACCATGAGTATGAACAGTTGGCAAAACTTACATCTTATTCCATGTTGTAAAACCAGCAATCATATTAGACACATTTCCTGATGTAAGTGCCGCGGGTTTTTTAAAACCCACGGCACAATTTTTTCGTTATTGAGACACACTCACTAACAAATCATTTACTCGGTTTACAAATGCTGCAGGATCACTTAACTGACCACCTTCTGCAAGCATTGCTTGATCAAACAATACATTCGCCCAATCTTCGAACTGTGCCGAACTATCATTTCCACTTAAACCTGTGATCAAAGGATGTGTTGGATTCACTTCCATAATCGGCAAGGTTGACGGTACATCATGCCCAGCTGATTTCAACATACGTTGTAGATTAGCCGCCATTTCATCTTCATCCACAACTAAACAACAAGGTGAACTGGTTAAACGATGTGTGACGCGGACTTCTTTAACTTTATCCTTGAGCACATCTTTTAATTTTTCCATTAAATCTTTTGCTTCACTGGCTGCTTTTTCATGAGCTTCTTTTTCATCGGTATCTTCAAGATCACCCAGCGCCAAATCACCTTTAGCAACTGAATGGAAAGACTTGCCATCAAATTCTGTCAGGTGGCTCATCATCCATTCGTCAACGCGATCAGACATAAGTAATACTTCAATTCCTTTTTTACGCAGTACTTCTAAATGCGGGCTATTTTTAGCTGCAGAAAAAGAATCAGCCGTTATGTAATAAATTTTATCCTGCCCTTCTTTCATGCGTGAAATATAATCCATCAAGGTCACAAACTGTTCTTGCTTATCGTCATGGGTTGATGAAAAACGCAATAGCTTGGCAATCTTCTCTTTATTACCAAAGTCTTCACCCGGCCCTTCTTTTAATACCTGGCCGAACTGTTCCCAGATGGTTTGATATTTCTCAGCGTCATTCTTGGCAATATTCTCCAATAAGCCGAGAACTTTTTTCACCGATGCACCACGCATTTGGTCGATCAACTTATTGTGCTGCAAAATCTCACGTGACACATTCAAGGGTAAATCATCCGAATCCACCAATCCACGCACGAAACGTAAGTAATCTGGCATCAAATGCTCTGCATCATCCATAATGAATACACGTTTCACATAAAGTTTAATGCCTTGTCGTTTTTCCCGATCCCATAAATCAAAGGGCGCGCGTTTAGGAATGTAAAACAATGAAGTGTAGGATTGATTACCTTCTACGTGGGTATGGATATGCGCAGCAGGCTCTTCAAAATCATGAGAGATGTGTTTGTAGAATTCAGCATGCTCTTCATCTGTAATTTCTGATTTACCACGTTTCCATAAAGCTGAGGCTTGATTAACTGTTTCCCACTCAGCTTTTTTATCTTCTTGATCTTCTTGTTCAGAGAACATCTGAATAGGCATTGAAATGTGATCAGAATAACGACGAACGATATTTTTCAAGCGGAAAGAATCCAGGAATTCCTCATTATCATCAGCTAATTCCAGAACAATTTCTGTGCCTCGATCAGTTTTTTCGATGGTTTCCAGGGTAAACTCACCTTCACCGGCAGATACCCAACGCACACCATGCTCAGCACCTAACCCTGCTCGACGAGTGTTTAAAGTAACTTGTTTAGCGATGATAAACGCAGAATAAAACCCCACGCCGAATTGACCGATGAGCTGTGAATCTTTTGCTTGATCGCCGGTTAAAGAATCAAAAAATTGTTTTGTGCCTGACTTGGCAATCGTACCGATATTATCAATCACTTCCTGACGATTCATGCCTATACCATTATCGCGGATAGTGATGGTTTTTGCGTCTTTATCAAATTCCACCTGAATTTTTATGTCGCTGTCGTTTTCATACAATGCGTCGTCAGACAATGCTTCAAAACGGAGCTTGTCACAGGCATCAGATGCATTGGAAATCAGCTCGCGCAGAAAAATTTCTTTATTGGAATATAACGCATTGATCATCAGTTGAAGCAGCTGCTTCACTTCAGTTTGAAAACCCAAGGTTTCTTTGTGTGCATCAACAGTTGTGGTCACTGTATACTCCTTATCAATCTACTTTTTGAGAAAATCACAATTAATGGCCCTTTTATGGGTGCAATTGGTCAAAATTCAAGGGGTTTTAGCTAAGCCAAGCAAAGGATTTTGTCGGGTTTGCACAAACGCAATCAAGTTGATGAAAAAACAATCATCAATTCAGGCTTTTGAACTTTAAAATGAAAGGGTTACAATCTTAAGCATACGCAACCAACCGATAATTTGTCGGTCAATCACATTTCAGTGATTAATAATCTGGAGAAATCGAGGTGGATAAATGAAAAACTCACACAAGCTGTTTGCCGTAAATTTGTTCACTGCCACGCTGTTATTTGGCTTCTCAAGCACCAACACCCTGGCAAACAACTCGCTGATTTCCACTTCGACAGATCAGTCCGCGCTTGCTTTAACGATTTACAACAACAATTTGGCCCTGATAAAAGATGTCAGAACAATTACATTTAATAAAGGCCTGAATCGCCTGGCCTTTGAGGAAGTCAGTGGGAAAATTCAGCCGGAAACAGCCATTTTACGTAGCACTAGAGACCCAGCCGCAATCACAACCCTGGAACAAAATTTCGATTTTGATTTATTAACGCCTCAAAAACTGCTTGAGATGTATGTGGGCGAAAACGTCAAAATCATTAAAACCAACCCCGCCACAGGCAAGGAAAGTGAAAAGCAAGCCAAAGTATTAAGTACCAGTGGCGGCGTCGTCTTACAAATTGATGGTCATGTTGAAACCGGTTTACCCGGCAGAATTGTCTATCCGCACGTTCCGGAAAACTTGCGAAACCAACCAACTTTGTTTGTTGATTTGCTAACAAAGTCCAAAGCTAAACAGCAAGTGGAACTCACTTATTTAAGCAAGGGCCTACACTGGAAAGCAGATTATATCGCTACGATTCGTGATGATGAAAAAGCCATTGATTTAAATGCATGGGTCACCTTAACTAACCAAAGTGGTACATCATACAAAAATGCGTCGCTACAATTGGTTGCAGGTGATGTGAATCAGGTATCAGAACAACGCTTAAGCTCATCTCGCCTGGAACGCACCATGGCGATGTCGGCAAAAGCAGATACTGTGCAACAAGAAGTCTTATTTGATTATCAATTATACTCAATGCCTCGAAAAACCAATTTGGCCAACAATCAAACAAAACAGATTACACTATTTAATGCCAGTAATATTCCTGTCACCAAGTCCTACGTACACAATGGCCAGCCTTATTATTATCTGAACCAAACACGTAATCTCGGTAAAAAAATCAAAGCTTCCATTGAACTGCAATTCAAAAACAACACAGCTCATAATTTAGGTTTTGCGTTACCCAAAGGCATTGTGCGAAGTTACAAACGCGATCAACAACAAAATTTGCAATTTGTTGGTGAAGATCGCATCAATCACACCGCCGTTGATGAAAAAATTGAATTGAATCTCGGCAAGGCATTTGAAATTAACATCGAGAAAAATCAAACTGATTTTAAAATTATCTCGCGCTCCAGCCATCGAGGCATGATTTCCGAAAGCGAATATGAGATTGAAGTCAGTAACGCCAAACCCGATGACATTAAATTGACACTTAGCGAACCCATTCCTGGCGATTGGGAAATTTTATCAGAATCCATTAAACACGAAAAAACCACCGCATCCCGCGCAAAATGGCAATTAACAGTGCCCGCTAAAGGGAAAACGACACTGAAATACAAGGTTCGCATTCAACATTAATTAATTTAAGGGATTAAGCTGACTATCGGACAATAAATAATCACTGCAATTGATTGACATCCGTCGAATTTCTCATAAAAATGAGTGTTTATATTCATGGAATGAGAGTACTCAATGACCTACGTTATCAGCTTTTCAGACATCGGTTTGGATGACATTTCTGTCGTCGGCGGAAAAAACGCTTCGCTAGGCGAAATGTACCAAACCCTCAATAACGTCGGTGTGAAAGTCCCCAACGGTTTTGCCATTACTGCAGATGCCTATCGATATTTTTTAACACACAACAAGCTAGACCAAAAAATACAATCCATTCTCGGCAACCTGGATTTAAACAACTTACATTCCCTACATTCTGCGGGCGCTCAAATTCGCCACTGGATTCGTCAAGGTGAAATGCCCAGCGAGCTGAAATCAGAAATTCGTAGCGCTTATCAAACATTGGAAAATGAATACGGTGACAATCCTGATGTCGCTGTTCGTAGCTCTGCAACTGCAGAAGATTTACCGGGTGCTTCTTTTGCTGGGCAACAGGAAACCTATCTTAATATTCAAGGCAGTCAGAATTTAATCCATGCGGCTCAACATGTTTTTGCTTCGCTATTTACTGATCGCGCCATTTCATATCGAATTGATAAAGGATTTAGCCACACAGATATCGCTATTTCTGTCGGCGTACAAAAAATGGTGCGCTCCGATGTAGCTTCTTCCGGTGTCATTTTCACACTGGATACAGAAAGCGGCTTTCGCGATGTTGTATTCATCACAGCGGCTTATGGTTTAGGTGAAAATATCGTCAAAGGCAATGTAAATCCCGATGAGTTTTATGTATTCAAACCCACATTGGAAACCAAACATCGCCCCATTTTAAAAAGACAACGTGGTGATAAATCCGTCAAAATGATTTACACCCAGGATGCCATGGCCGGCCATTCCACACGCAACGTACCCGTCACACCAGAAGATCAGGAACGATTTGCCATTACGGATAATGAAGTATTACAACTGGCCCGCTATGCCGTTACCATTGAAAAACATTACTCAGAAAAAGCCGGAAAGCCGCAACCCATGGACATTGAATGGGCAAAAGACGGTGAATCTGGTGAGTTGTTCATCGTACAGGCGCGCCCTGAAACCGTTCAGGCACAAAGTGATGTACGTTACCGCGATGTGTACAGCCTAGACGAAGCGGGCAAATGTTTAATAAAAGGTAAAAGTGTTGGACAAAAAATTGCCAGCGGTACGGTACGAATTATATACGAAGCTGCGCAAATGCATGAAATACAACCCGGCGATATCTTAGTCACAGATATTACTGATCCCGACTGGGAACCGGTGATGAAAATCGCCTCAGCCATTATTACAAACCGTGGCGGACGAACCTGTCACGCGGCGATTGTTGCACGCGAATTAGGTATTCCTGCCATAGTCGGCTGTGGCAATGCGACACAAGTGATCCAACCGGAAGAAAAAGTCACCGTATCTTGTGCACAGGGTGATACTGGCTATGTATATGAAGGCGAATTATCATTCTCAAAACAGCGACTTGATCTCAGCCAACAAAGTACACCTAAAACCGATGTGATGGTAAATTTAGGCGATCCCCAGCGTGCATTCGAAACCGCAAAACTGCCCGTGCAAGGTGTGGGATTAGCACGTCTGGAATTTATCATTAATAACAGTATTCAAATTCATCCACGTGCACTCATTGAATACAACACCTTGGACAGAAACATTCAGAAAAAAATCGATGAAATCACGTCAGGTTACGCCGATAAAATTTCATTTTATGTTGATCGCTTAGCTGAAGGCGTTGGCCACATCGCTGCGGCTTTTTACCCTAAACCCGTTATTGTGCGCATGAGTGATTTCAAATCCAACGAATATGCCTCTCTGATTGGCGGCTTACAGTTTGAACCCGTGGAAGAAAATCCCATGATCGGTTTTCGTGGAGCCTCGCGCTATCCATCCGAGCAGTTTGCCGATTGTTTTGCACTGGAATGTGCAGCCATGAAAAAAGTCCGTGATGAAATGGGTTTGAACAATGTAGCACTGATGATTCCTTTTGTGCGCACCATTGATGAAAGTAAAAATGTCTTGGCCAGCATGGAAAAATACGGGCTTAAACGCGGTGAAAATGAACTGAAAATTTATCTAATGTGTGAAGTGCCCGCCAACGCCCTGCTTGCTGATCAATTTCTGGAACATTTTGATGGTTTTTCCATAGGCTCAAATGATTTAACCCAACTGACACTGGGCGTGGACCGTGACTCAGGTATTGTTCAAGACTTTGATGAACGCAATGAAGCGGTGCTCAAACTCATGGACATGGCCATCAGCGCCTGCCGTAAACAAAACAAGTACGTTGGTATATGTGGACAGGCACCTTCAGACTATCCAGAAATCACTCAATGGCTGGTGGAGAAAGGCATTGATTCTATCTCGCTGAACCGGGATGCCGTCAATAAAATGATTGACGTGATTCTCGACGCCGAAAGTAAACTTACATCGCAATAAGCTCTACATTTTAATACTCAAGTTTCGGAGTTCAAATAGAATTTAAAGACCTGCTACGCCCTGGATGTAGCTGAAAATGTTAGTTTGAACTCCGAAACTTGAGTTAATAGTCAGTCGCATAATTCGAAAAAGTGCCTTAATACGTGTACTTTTTCGAATGTTTTCAGGTACTGGTACGCTGTTTGAATCATTCCCCCATTAGCAACTCAAACAGCCTGAATGACTTTATTGCGAGTTCACAAAACATATGACTGAAATAAAAGTACCTCGTCGTCCAGTATTGCTCATTATTCTTGACGGGGTTGGTTGCAATCCTGACCCAAAAAATAATGCGGTTGTGGAAGCAAATACACCAATATTAGACCGTCATTTTGCCGACCACCCCTTTACCACATTGGACGCTTCCGGTGCTGCTGTCGGTTTACCCGACGGACAAATGGGGAATTCGGAAGTCGGCCACATGACCATCGGTTGTGGCAAAATTTTATTGCAGGATCTGGTCAGAATTGATCACGCCATAGAAACCGGATTATTTTTTCAAAATCCCATATTTCTCGATGCAGCCAGAGAGGCAAAGCGCCTTAACCGCCCATTGCATCTGGTTGGTTTAGTATCGGATGGTGGCGTTCACAGCCATATTCGCCATTTGCAAGCGTTAATAACATTTTGCGCCGAACAACAAATCATTCCAAATTTGCACGTGATAACCGATGGCCGAGATACTGCCCCCCGATCAGCTATGGCTTTTATTGAGCAACTTCAACCGTATTTGAAACAAGCTAAGGGAAAAATTGCGACTGTCAGCGGCCGTTATTATTCCATGGACCGCGATAAACGTTGGGATCGCATCGAAAAAGCCTGGCGATGCATGTGTTTTAGTGAAGGAGAACATGCTGATTCAGCGTTGCAAGCAATTGAAAACGCCTATGAGCGTGGCGTCAACGACGAGTTCATCTTGCCGACTTTTATTGAAGGTGGTGAAACCTTGCAACAAAATGATCCAGTCATTTTTTTCAATTTCCGCAATGATCGCGCTCGGCAACTAACCTATACTCTAGCAGGCAAAGACTTCAAACCCTTTGATCGAGGTGACTTTTCTGCTTTAAATGTTTCCTGCCTGACAGAGTATGATCCCTTATTGTCTCTGCCCATCGCATTTCCACCCGATTTTCCCACCAACACCCTGGCGGAAACCATTAGTAAACAGAATATTCGTCAGCTACATTGTGCGGAAACCGAAAAATATGCCCATGTTACGTTCTTTTTTAACGGTGGACGGGAATCTGCAATGCCTGGTGAAGATCGACAGATGATTCCTTCGCCCAATGTTGCTACATATGATCTAGCACCAAAAATGGCAGCCAAAGAATTAAGTGATGAATTAATTCAAGCATTAGAACAACAAAAATACGGTTTTATCGTTGTAAACTATGCTAATGGTGACATGGTTGGTCATACAGCAGTGAGAGAGGCTGTTATCGAGGCAGTGGAAACTTTAGATAAGGAAATGGAGCGTGTACTACCGCTTGCAAGAGAAAAGGGTTACAGCGTCATACTCACAGCGGACCATGGCAACTGTGATGAGATGGTTGATCCGGTAACTGGTCAGCCTCACACCCAACACACGACACATCCGGTTCCCTGTCTGATTCTGGACGATGAAGTCAAAACGTTGAAGCCAGGATGTGGATTGAGCCACATAGCGCCCACCGTGTTAAAACTCATGGGATTAAATATTCCGGAGTCCATGGTTGATAAAGACATTATTGCCAGTTAAAACATATTAACCACTTCACGAACACCAGGCACTTTTTCGCGAATCATTTTTTCCACCACGTTTTTCAAATCCAGCACTGCATTAGGACAGCCAACACAAGCACCTTTCATGCGAACCCGCACAGTGTGTTCAACAACATCAACAAACTCAATATCACCACCATCCATGGCGAGGATTTTTTTAACCTCAATTAAAACTTCATGTACCAGATCTTCATCCACAGGCACATCGACAAACGCCATTATTTGAGATTGGCTGGCATGATGTTGAACTCGGGCAAGACGCAATGCCATTGCCGCGTCAATTTCTTCGATTTTATCCAGTTCTTCGTCTGAATAAATGTGGGAAGGATCGGACGATAATAATTCATTAAGTGGCTGAAGCTTGTGTTCTTTCATAATTATCTGAAACATTCTTGAATTCAAGCTATCAATGTTACAGGCTCATTTAATCACATTCAAGTTCACAGGATTGTAATATGTCGCAAAATATTCACCTCATCAGTTTCGACTTATGCCCCTTTGTGCAACGCTCAGTCATCACGTTGCTGGAAAAAGGAAATACGTTTGATGTGACCTATATTGATCTGGCAAATCCGCCAGAATGGTTTTTAAAAATCTCCCCCTTCGGCAAAGTCCCTGTACTGAAAGTGGGAAGTCAGGCCATATTTGAATCTGCTGTGATTAATGAATACCTTGATGAAACCATCGAGCCTCACTTCATGCCTCAAGATCCTCTCACGCGTGCCTTAAACCGCAGCTGGATCGAATTTGGTTCTGTCCTTTTGGGTTATCAGTATGAACTCAGTATTGCCGGCGATGAAGATGACTTTGAAACCAGTCAGGCAAAGATTATTTCTGCCTTCAAACAATTAAACAACCATTTACAAAATTCACCTTATTTTAACGGCGACATGTTCTCATTAGTTGACGCAGCCTATGCACCTTTATTCAGGCGATTTCAGGTGTTGGAAAAATATCTTGAACTTGATATTTATGAAAACAAGCAAAAAGTCTGCGACTGGGCCAAGCAATTATTGGCGAGAGAATCTATCAAAGCGTCTGAACACGAGAACTTTGAATCCAAATACATTAGCTATTGTCGGAACACGAGCAGTTTTATGAATTCACTCATGACAAAAAAATAAAACCATTGTTATCTTTAAATGCTATTATGCTTTATATAAAACTTTATACATTATAAAAACTCTAATATTTCAGAGAAACGTGCTGTGGGGACGGCATCATTGCGATTTGGAAATTAGCATCTGAATTCAAGCTGAAAAATATCAGCAAAAACCGAATCAATTTCACATAAATGAAAATATTTTATTCATCCAGGCCAGCCAAGAGTGTTATAACAATTGAATCAATTTCTGATTCATGAAAACTGATTTAATCTATTCTGCAATATACGCCGCTGAATAAAATACCCCATAAGATTTTTTTCGTCGTTTTTATATAAACCAGGAGCATAAAGTGATTAATTTAGCGCATTGGCTTTATTTAATTGTGCTTGTTTTTTTTATCGCTGCATGCGACAGCACAAAACTACCCAGCACGGCTAATAATCCCTCATCACAAAATAATTTTATCGGTGATAATAAACCTGATGTTTCTTGCGAAGATCCTGAAATTTTAAATGCCGACATAAGGTCTGATACAACATTATTTTCTGCTTGTTATTTAATTACTTCACGTATTAAAGTCAGTAACAACGCTCGCTTCGAAATCCAGCCAAATACAATTTTATTATTTCAATCTGGCACTGGCCTCACAATTGACGGTGGCAATCTTATTGCCAATGGTACCGCACGCGAACCAATTTATTTCACCAGCGACATTGCACTTCCCGGCGCCTGGGTTGGCATCAAGATTAAAAATCGAAATATGTTTCCTCAGTCATTAAATTATGTCGTTATAGAATATGCAGGTGTCGATGGTTTTGATAATCATGCTGCCAGTTTTGCTGTCGCCCACCAACCAGGACAAGAGGTTTTTAATAAAGGTAAGCTGACTTTTAATAACAACGTTATTCGAAACAGTGGAAGCAAATATGCTTTTTATTCGGATATTTATAGCAATATGGAAACTCTGGAAAACAATACCATTTATAACAATACCGCCTACCCGATACACATTACACCAGACGACATAACACTAATCTCGGAAAGCAATCGATTTGAGTACCAGGGATTTAGCAATGACGTTAACAAAATTTATATTAATGAGAGTCGACTGGGTAATCTTGAAGGCATACAAAACCAACAAGCACAGAGCATAAACTGGAAGAACCTGGGCATACCCTATCTCATACAAGATGGTATAACACTGAGCAACAGTCACCTGACTATTGACCCTGGAACGGAAATACAGTTTGCTTCGGGTGCTGATCTGGTTATAACAGCAAATAGTTCGATTGCGCTCGAAGGTACAGCAGAGGATCGAATTCTATTAACCGGTGAAGACAAAACGCCGGGATATTGGGGTGGTGTTTTAATTCTTGGCTCAAGTAGTTTTAAAAATAAAATTCATTACACAACGATTGAATATGGTGGCGACCTGTCTGTACAGACAAATAATAAAGCCGGACTCAATATATTAGAATCAGCCAAACTTTCCCTTATCAACTCATCGATAACTCACAGCTCAGGCTTCGGCATATTTGTCGAACGTGATGCACAAATAACTTTTAGTAACAATTTAATAACGCAAAACTTGATTGCCGGTCGCATTTATTCAGATATTATTAAATATTTAGATGTTGAAACTGACTTTTCAGGCAATGTTGGCGATTATATGGAAATCCTAACCAACACCATGTCCTCCGCAGAAACCTGGCCGGGCATTAATATTCCTTATCTTTTTTACAATAACTTCAACATCACAAATGCACTAACCATTGGCGCGGGTGCAACCTTGTTGTTTGCGGAAAACAAAAGACTTGATGTAAGCGGTGAAACCAGTAGCCTCACGGCAATTGGTGAACCAGGAAACCCTATTACTTTTTCTAGCAAATCTATTATCGACAATACCAATTTGCCACAATATTGGCGTGGCATCTATTTCAGGAATAGTAATGGGAATGATTTGAATTTTTTTGAAAATGTTATAATAAATTACAGTGGTTATACTAATAATGGCGAAACAAATCTGGAATATGGGTCGGCAGCCGTCCGTATAACGTCAGACCCCCACATACTCCGCTCATCACGTCTGGAAATCAAAAACATCAATATTTCAAATCTGGATAAAAACAGTTGGGGCATTTTTGTTGATCAACGCTCGACACTGTTACAACGATCTAGCGCTGGTAACTCTATTGAAAACGGCATATGCATACAAGACATCGATTGTTAATACCGCTTTCAATGTATCAGTTTCTGTATTTTTTCAATTATTGAAAAAGGGATAAAATATTCTCTGGTGGGCGTCCAATGGCAGCGCGTAGATCATCAATCACTACAATTGGGCGCTCGATCAATTTTGGATTTTCATGCATGGCCTGGATTAACTGCTCATCGCTCAAGCTCTCATCCGCCAAATTTAAAGATTTGTATTCCGCTTCATTTTTACGCATTAATTCCCTTGGGCTCAAATCCAATAGTTTTAAGATTTTTTTGAGTTCGGAAACTGATGGAGGTGTTTTTAAGTATTCAACCACGTTAGCATTAATATTCTGCTCTTCAATCAAAGCAAAAGTTTGACGTGATTTGCTACAGCGTGGATTGTGATAGATTGTAACGTTCAATATTAAACTCTCTTATTCATACCCAAAGTGGAATTGCAGAGTTTAACAGCTCAATCTTTTTTCTTAAATATGGAATGGCAGAATTAGGAATAAATCTAAGCAAATTACGCTGTTTTTCCTCGCACGCCACTATACAGACGCCTCAGACTAATCCTGTTTATTCTTTTCAAGAACAGTATATTTTTGTATTTTTTCTCAATGCATTGTCGTTATTAACCAATTAACGAAACATAACTGGCAAGGTAAAACATGGATACACCAACAATTAATGTGCCTACTATCGCTTTCATTCTTTTTTTCCCAACAATCAACCAGACAAAATCAGTCGTCCATGAATTTCCAATTATCATGAAAAACTATGTGAATTAGCACGCAAATATTTGACTTCCCTGTTGTAGTCTGCTTTCGGCTAAAGATGTATTTTCTTTAATTAATTTCTACGGGTAATTAAAGAAATCTTTCTCCCTCCCCAGGGATGGAAACATAATGTTGTTTATTATTTTAAGCGAACATTCAACATGACCTGTTTAGCTCACTTTAATACATCTACAGCCAAAATCAGGCCAAGTTTAATTAGTCTTTTAAATACAGGAAATTACTAAAACAGCTATTTTAATTATTGTTATTTGTGTCGTTATTTGTAGACACTCTGAGCGAATACTTATTGCATTCCGCTAAATCCATCATTTGCCAATGATATAGTCAAATATTACTGCGCGCCGCGGCTAATTGCTTTAAATTCGCTGGGTTCAAGATGATGCCGATGCAATAATTTGTAAAACTCAGTACGATTTCGATTCGCCAATCGCGCCGCTTGAGTTACGTTACCGCTGGTAAGCTGAAGCAGTTTCAGTAAATAGTCTCTTTCAAAACGTTTTTTGGCTTCAGTTAATGGCATGATCTCGCCAGATTTACCACGTAAGGCTTTCAATACCAAACGAGCAGGTATAACTGGTGTGGTGGTCAATGCGAAACTTTGCTCAACCACATTTTTCAATTGTCGGATATTGCCAGGCCATTTAGCTGTCATCAACAATTCAAGTGCATCCGGCGCAAACGCTTTGACTTTCTTTTTGGTTTGCTCGGTTAATTCAGCTAAAAAGTGTTTTGCCAATAGCGGAATGTCTTCACGACGATTTCGCAGTGCAGGAATTTCCAACGTTACCACATTCAATCGATAATACAGATCCTCACGAAAATTACCCAAATCCATTTCTTTATCAATGTCGCAATGGGTAGCAGAAATAATCCGCACATCAACGGGTACGCTTTTAGTTGATCCAACCGGGCGCACTTGCCGCTCCTGTAACACCCGCAATAATTTCACTTGCAAGGAAAGTGGCATATCACCAATTTCATCAAGAAAGACTGTACCTTTATTCGCTGCTTGAAACAAACCTTCATAATTTGATGCTGCACCGGTAAAAGAACCTTTGGTGTGACCAAACAATTCAGACTCGAGTAAATTTTCCGGTATGGCGGCGCAGTTAACCGCAACAAAATTTTCTTTATGGCGATTACTGGCATTATGAATTGCCTTGGCCAGAAGTTCTTTACCAGTACCACTCTCGCCATGAATGAACACGCTGGTATCCGCTTTCGCCAGTAGTATCGCTTGACTCAACAACTCTTCCATATTGTTGCTGCAAGTCACAATATCCTGACGCCAACTGTTGTCATTCTCATTCTTCGGAGACTCTTCAACAAACGCTGCGCTGTTAATGGAGATGGCTTTTTCAATATTCGATAACAATTGTTTGCTATCAAATGGTTTGGTTAAAAAACTGAATACACCTTGTTTTGTGGCTTCTACCGCATCGGGAATGGTGCCATGTGCAGTGAGAATAATCACCGGTAATGCAGAATTGACTTTGTGCAAGGAATTAAACAACGCCATGCCATCCATACCGCCCATGCGTAAATCTGTCACCACGACAGCAGGTTTACATAAAGAGACCTGCACCATGGCTTTTTCACCACTATCAACTGCTACCACATCGTAGCCAGAGGCTTTTAATCGCATAGAGAGTAATGTCAAAATATCATGATCATCATCTACGACAAGAATTGTTTTTTTTCCCATTTTACCACCTAGTTTTGAGCCCGAACTCATTCGGATTTAGATATTAAGTCGTATCTTTTCAGTTGCTTTATTGAAGGTGTTATATTGTGTTCATTATATAAATTTGATTCATGATAGACACAATAGTTAGATGTAAATATTTTCTTGGCACCTGAATTTTTATTCTGTTACTGACAAGCTATCGGGTACTTCAATAATCTCCGATTCTCTTGCGTGGATATTGTCCTCAATGGACTTCAACGCATTAATTTGTTTCTTAAGATAGTTGACTTCTTCAGTAACCAATTCATATTCATCTGTCAATGTTGCATATTGCTGTTTAGAGGTTGCATTTCTGCGTAACATCGAATGCAAAATATGCGTCAGGTTTATTAAATCCTTATCTCCAGCTTTCATGCCGGTATTATTTAGTTTTGTCAAAACCTGAAATGCTTCTTGCTCACGATTTTTCATGGAGAGCAATACTAATGAATAGGTCAATGTATTAAATATTGATTTTTCTGAATTATACGCGCTTTTCACAGCTTTTAATGCCCGGTTCTTATCCACTTCCGGTGTACTGACAAATTGCTGCACATTAAAAAATAACTGCGTAATTTTATTCTGATTTATTTCTTCACCACGGCGCACGCGATACAAGGTGTCATTGACATTCACGACTTCAGTCATGGTTTTGTATTGTTCCACGGTAAGATAGGTGTCGTCTCTTTTCAACCAGTCCTTCATTGGACAGGCCGTCAATCCTGCAACACTTAATACAATCAGAATCCGCGGAATTAAACCGCCCATGCAAGCTCCTTTTCTTCATCCCCCAATGGCCAAATAATTCGAAAATGGGCACCATAACCCACATTTTCGTTTACCACTTCAATGCTTCCGTTTTGCGCTTCGACAAATTCTTTGACAATAGATAATCCCAGACCGCTGCCTTGTATATAACCTTTATCGGGTGGCTTACCAGAATAAAAAGCGTTAAATATCTTCTCACGATCATCAACAGCTATACCCGGACCGGAATCTTTAAAATCCAGAATCACATTGCCTTCGCGTCGCTTCAAACTAATATTAATCAAGCCATTTTCAGGCGTAAATTTCAAACCGTTAGATAGCAGATTATCAACCACGACACGAAATTGTTCTTCGTCTGCATTAAAAGTTAAATCTTCACATCTGGCTTTAATGCGGATTTTTTTCGCTAAAATGACCGCTTTATGATCAGCAATCACATTATCAATCACTTTTTTGGTGCGTATTTTACTATATCCGGAAGAAAGATTCGCCTCATTCGGCATATTGAAACTTAATAATTTTTCTATCATTTTTTGCAAACTGATACTATTATTTTTGAGTATGTCTGCCACTTCTCGCTGATGATCATTTAAGTTACCGGTTACCCCTTCCGACATCAATTCAGCGCCTTCTCGAATCGCCGTTAACGGGGTTTTTAACTCGTGCGAAACATACTGTAAAAATTTAACTTTTTTATCTTCAAGGTATTTAAGCCGCAATCGCAACCAATCAAGACGTTCGCCCAAAATTTCCATATCTCGCGGTCCATTAACCCGCAGTTCGTGCTCGAATTCGCCATCACCCAGGGTACGAATTGCTTTGTCCATCTGGCGCATGGGTTTTGCCAGTAAACTGGTAAACACAAAAATAAAGATCAAACTGGTGGGAATCAACATCATGGTTTCCCAAAACATAGTTTCGCTGGCTTTATCAGATAACTTATTCATGATATCCATTTCAATATCAATGACAGCATTACTGCTTTTTAAAATGGTTTTTGCCACCTCGGTCATGGTGATGAAATCGTGGGTATTAATATCAATATTTTCCTGGGCTTTAACTTTCAATACCAAGCGATCATGGAGTGTTTTTTCCAGTACGGTCAGGGTTTGCAGGTTTTCTCTCAGATTCAAATCCAGGGTTGTGTTTGCCAATTCCTCAGCAACTTTAATGTAGTTGTGATGACGATCAAAATAGCTGTCCAGCAGAGATGCGTTACCTAATATGAAATATTGGCGGACATTTCGTTCCATTGCCGTTGCTTGCTGAACCAATATGCGACTTAATTGTGTGGACTTAACAGCACGAAAAACCGCCTGTTGGCTTTGATCGGTTAATTTATCAACATAATAAACACCGGTAAACACCGCTGCCGCTAACGGAATCGCAACGAAGATAAATCCGATTAATATCAGACTGTAAAACGACTTCAGGTGTGCAAAGATATTTTTTCCGCTACTCACAAAACGCGACTCCTGATGAAAATTGATTTACCCCGGGTGTACCTGCACATTAATTGCACAGCAACATGAGATTTTGCAAATCCACTTCGACAATACGGTGCAAAATCATGGTTAAAAGCTGTGCTCAACATAGCTGTGTACATAAAATAAGCACGAACAAAGCATGCCTATATGGTAGTTGAACAAACTGCTGTAAACGAGCTTTTTTAAAACAGGAAAACGAATTTCGCGGACATTGCTTGATTAATATTTCACCGCCCTCAGGCATGTAACATAATCTTGTCAAAGGATACAAATACATAGATGGGAGGTAACGCATGTTCTTTTATTTTCGATTCTTATTTATTGTTGTTTTAATCGGTTGTGAAAACCCGACACAGCAGTCGTCAGAAAATACTTCAGATACACTGTCTGGCAAGCTTATCATAACAGGCTCCAGTACAGTGGCGCCTTTAGCATCAGAACTGGCAAAAAAATTTGAAGATTTGCACAAACAGGTAAAAGTTGATGTACAAACCGGCGGTTCTTCCCGTGGCATTGCAGATGTACGTCGTCAGGTTTCTGACATCGGCATGGTATCACGCAAATTAAAAGCGGCAGAAAATGATCTCACACCTCATCTTCTCGCCATTGATGGTGTCAGCATCATCGTTAACGCAAAAAATCCGGTCTTGGAATTAACAGCTCAACAAATTCGCGATATTTACCTGAAAAAAATTGTAAACTGGCAATCAATTAATGGTGTGGACAAGGAAATTACTGTTATCAACAAAGCCGAAGGTAGATCTACCCTGGAAGTGTTTACCAAACACTTTCAATTAAAGAACAGAGATATCAAACCTGATGTCATCATTGGCGATAACGAACAAGGCATTAAACTGGTTGCCAATAACCCCAATGCCATCGCTTATGTGTCCATTGGTGCAGCTGAATACAGCGTACAACATGGCGTCAACGTCAAAGCGTTGCCACTTAATGGTGTGCCAGCAAACACGCAAAATCTGGCGGAAAAGCGTTTCCCGCTCAGTCGCGAATTGAATTTTGTAACGCTGGGCGAAGTATCTCCCTTGTCTGAAGCATTTCTGCACTTCAGTCGCTCATCACAAATAAAACCGATTGTTGAGGAATATGGTTTTGTCGCCCTGTTATCGCGATAAATTATTTATCACAGGATTTAAAGCGGCTGCCTGTATTACTGTATTGAGCCTGATGTTCATCATCTTTTTTTTGATTTATGAATCAAGTAGCATTTTGACATCCACAAATTTGTCTCAATATCTGTTAGACGAGAGCTGGCATCCCACGGATGGTGAATTTTTGTTAACGCCCATGATTGTTGGCAGTGTGCTAATCATGTTCGGCGCCATGTTATTCTCCATCCCCTTAGGCATATTTACTGCTATTCTGATTCATTATTATGCACCGGTATGGATTGCCCATTTACTGCAACGAATCGTTGAAATTCTCGGTGGTATTCCATCCGTGGTTTTTGGCTTTTGGGGAATCATTATGATTGTGCCCTTCCTGGCAAGCATTCAAGCTCCGGGCACCAGTTTACTGGCAGGCGTGTTAGTGCTTACGCTGATTGTTTTTCCTGGTATGACATTATTTGCCTGCTCAGCCTTACAGCAAGTAAACAAACTACATATTCAAAATGCCATTGCTCTTGGCTTGTCTCGTTTTAGCATTATCAAACACATTATTCTGCCTCAGGCCAAACCCGGTTTATTAACCGGAATGATTCTACAATCCGGGCGTGCTATTGGGGAAACACTTGCGGTACTCATGGTATGTGGCAATGTTGTACAAATTCCGGGAAGTTTATTTGAACCGGTTAGAACCTTAACCAGTAATATCGCACTGGAAATGGCCTATGCCATGGACGAGCACCGCTCAGCATTATTCTTAAGCGGCTTATTGCTTATGTTCGTCGTGCTGGGATTAGTCTTGTTATCAGAAAAATTTAAATCTGTGCCAATAACAGAATGATAAAGCTACCGGCAAAACAACAAATGGCAGATCTGCTGTTAAAAATCACAAGCTGGTTTTGTGGTTTGCTGATAATTTTCTTTTTCGCTTATTTGTTGTTTGATATTTTGCTACATGGTTTGCCACGAATTTCTCTTGAATATTTGTTTTCACAACCTTTAAAGGCTGGACGTGAAGGCGGCATCGCACCCATGTTGCTTTCCACTTTGCTCTTACTAGCTTTATGTTTATTGATTGCCTTACCGATTGGCATCGCAAGCGCAATTTATCTGGCGGAATACACCAATGAAAGCCAATGGTTTGCCCGATTCATTCAACGTAGCTTAAATGTTCTCGCCAGTGTGCCGTCCATCGTCATGGGATTATTTGGCTATGCCTTTTTTGTTATTGCCCTGCAATTAGGGTTTTCCATTCTCGCTGGTGCGCTAACCCTGGCCTGCATGGTTTTGCCTTTACTGATTCGCAGCATTGAAGACAGTTTACGCAACATTCCTGACATTCATCGTTTGAACGCCAGAGCGCTGGGTTTGTCAGACACTCGTATGCTGTTCCAAGTTTTGTTGCCACTGGCTGCGCAAGGTATATTGCTGGCAGTCATTCTCAGTGTTGGTCGCGCCATGGCAGAAACCGCAGCATTACTTTACACCTCGGGCTATGTTACCCGTATGCCAGAGTCTGTAATGGATTCCGGCCGTAGTCTGAGTGTACATATTTTTGATTTATCCATGAATGTACCTGGTGGCGAACAAAGTGCTTATGCCAGTGCCTTTGTGCTAATGTTGTTGCTATTGATAATTAATTTGTTCAGCAATCGTTTGAGTAGCGTGATTCAAAACAGGAGTACCCGGTGAGTGTAAACCAAACATCACACTTAAAAGCAGTACCTAAAAATTACAGTGCAGCACCTTCCATTGATAAACTTGCGGCTTATATTCATGTGAATCGACTGGGTTTACAAATAAATCAGCAAACAATATTTGAGCCACTGACACTGCCGGTTTACACAAATCACATTAATGCATTAATCGGCCCCTCAGGCTGCGGCAAAAGCAGTTTATTAAACACTATCATTCGACTTACCGATTATGAGAAAAATACGCGAATTGACGGTTCAGTATTCGTCGATAAGCAAAACATTTTCCATAAAAATACCGACCTGATCGAGTTAAGAAAAAAAGTGGGCATGATTTTTCAGAAACCGGTGCCTTTCCCCATGTCGATTCGTAAAAATTTTGAATTGCCGTTAAAAGAACATGGTATTAAACATAAATCCGATATCGAAGCACACATGGAAACTGCACTGAAAGCTGTCGGGCTGTGGCAGGAAGTGGCTGATCGCCTTAATCACTCAGCCAGCATGTTATCAGGCGGTCAGCAACAACGTTTGTGTATTGCTCGAGTACTGGCGCTCAAACCGAAAGCATTGTTACTGGACGAACCCTGTAGCGCACTTGATCCCATTGCCAGCCGAATCATAGAAGAACTGTTGCAAGAGCTAAAAACGCAATACACAATTTTAATTGTGACACACAACCTGTCGCAAGCACGCCGAATCGCTGATTATGTGGCTTTCATGTGGTACCATGACAAACATGGAAAATTAATCGAACATAATCGAGCGGACGTGATTTTTGAGAATCCATCAAATCCCATTACTGCTGCTTATGTTCAAGGCCTGACTGATTAACAAGTTTTGTTGAATTTAATCCACATCACTGATTGTCATCTGTTAAACAATACACATGATGCGCTAAAGAATACCCTTCCCTTTTCATGTCTTGAGCAACTGGTCAATCGCATTAAAAGCAATAATCTGCCGGCTGATGCTATCGTTGTTAGTGGTGACATATCACAAACCGGGAACGCCGAAAGCTATCAATTGTTTAAACAACTGCTTGAACAATTAAAACTACCCGTGTTTTGTGTGCCGGGTAACCATGATGATCCAATCGTATTAAAATCGGTTTACCCGAACACACCTAACGAATTGCCCAGCCTGCATTTCATTGGCGACGACGCGATAATCTTGCTAAACAGTAAACTTCCTGGGCAGGAATATGGTGAAATCTCCCACGCAGCAATGGAAAAACTGGACTTTTTACTGCAAAACAATAATCATCGCCAAATTATTGCGGTTGTACATCATCAAGCGGTAAAAATTCATAGCCCGTGGATGGATAAGATTGGTTTGCGTCAAGCTGATAAGTTCTTGCAGACATTAGCGCAATACCAAAATGTAAAAATGCTCTTATTTGGTCATGTACACCAAGAAATATCGTCCACTCACGAGCACATTCAGTTATATGCTTCGCCAGCAACTTGTTACCAGTTTAAACCCGGCACGGCAGAAATGATATTGGATGACAAAAATCCAGCTTACCGCTACATCAGTTTATCTGAGGATGGCAAAATCACCAGCCATGTTCAACGCCTGGATTAAACATTATGCTGTCGTTCTCAGGAAAAAACATCAAACCTTTTACATTTGCCATCAGTATTGCTGTTATCGCTTTACTAATTACTTTTCTGGGTGAAAATACCAGTGACGTTTTACAATACGACTCACAAGCGATTGCTGAAGGTGAAATTTGGCGTTTGGTCACAGCACATGTTGTTCACCTGGGTTGGTCTCATCTCTGGCTTAATCTAGCAGGTTTGTTACTGGTTTTTGTGTTTTTTGCAGATTGTTTAAAACTGCGTTTCTGGATTTTTGCTTTCGCAGTAAATGCTTTACTTATTAGCCTGCTGGTTTATTTTCTAAACCCGGAAATTCGCTGGTATGTAGGGCTTTCTGGTGTTTTGCATGGTTTGTTTGTTGTTGGGGGCATTGCCGATATTCGTGTGCGCAAATGGGAAGGCATCAGTTTCACCCTGATTGTTCTGGCTAAAGTGATTTATGAACAAATTGCCGGCCCCTTACCCGGTTCAGAAGAAGCCGCCGGTGGCCCGGTTCTGGTAGACGCTCATTTTTATGGCGCCATGATTGGTTTGATTATGGCGATACCATTACTGCGGAAAAAAGCCTTTTAGCATGTCTTTTGGCTAGGTTCTGTTCAGGAGAAGATTACTTTTTATTCGTTTGACTTAACCTATCTGCCAAAATACGCGCCACATTGTGCATAATAATGTAACCAACACGAGGTTGTTTTTTTACCACTTCGTGCAAAATTTCTGCATATAATTGCAATAATACAGAATCCTCCTTAATGACAGCCGATGCCGTTCGCGGTGTATTTTTAACCAGACCAATTTCACCCAGAATTTCACCAGCTTTCATAATATGCACAGTACCAACACCTTTCACTTTGATGTCGATCTCACCATTTAGCAGAATGAACATACTATTACCTTCATCACCCTGTTTAAACAACACCTTGCCTTTTTTTAATGCTGTGCTACTACACATGGCCAAAACCTGCGCATACTCGTCATCCTTTAACCCCTCTAAAACAGGGATTTTTTTGAGAATTTTTACCGCTTTGGCGCGGGCAGCAACCTTGCCGGTGACGGAAGACACAAACAGCACTCCTTTAACAGTTCAACAGGTATAGTTGAATGTCGGCTTGTGGCAGAAAAAACTGAAAGAGAATTTAGGTTTGATAGGTCTCAAATCAAATGAAAAATAACAACAGAGGGCAGAGTTCAGAAAATTCATCACCTCGAGAGCAGATCGCCCCAAAGTGATGAAAAGGCGATCAATTATCGATTATTATGAATGTCCATGACTTCATTGTCGCTCATATCACGAACTTTTTTCGCTTTATCGCTACGACGTTTCTGTAATGATTCAAGATATTCAGAGGTAATATCTTCGGTCACATAATCGCCATCAAAACAGGACGCGTCAAAACGTTGAATTCCGGATTTATTTTTGTGCGTAGTCGCATCAATCATATCGTTCAGATCCTGGTAAATTAACCAGTCGGCACCGATCGCTTTGGCAATTTCTTCCTCATTGCGATTATGGCCAATCAATTCCTCAGGCGCCGGCATATCGATACCATAGACGTTGGGGAAACGCACCGGAGGTGCAGCGGACGCAAAATAAACTTTATTGGCACCACTATCACGTGCCATTTGTATGATTTGTTGAGAAGTTGTACCTCGGACAATGGAATCATCCACCAGCAATACATTCTTACCTTTGAATTCCAGCTCAATGGCATTCAGTTTCTGACGCACAGATTTTTTGCGTTGTTTTTGACCAGGCATAATAAATGTTCGGCCGATATAGCGGTTTTTAATAAAACCTTCCCGATATTTAACACCCAGAATATTCGCTAATTGCAATGCTGAGGTTCGACTTGTATCTGGGATGGGAATCACCACATCAATATCGTGCTCTGGAAATACACGCTCTATCTTGTGAGCCAGCGATTCTCCCATGCGCAATCGCGCCTTATATACCGAAATTCCGTCAATGATTGAATCCGGCCTGGCGAAATACACATATTCAAAAATGCAGGGGGAATGTACAGCTTCATTTGCACATTGTTTAACGTGCAAAGAACCATCAAGGCCAATAATCACAGCCTCACCGGGTGCCAGATCACGCATAAACTCAAAACCCGAGGTGTCAATGGCAACACTTTCTGAAGCAATCATATACTCCACACCATCAGCTGTTTCACGTTTACCGATGCCCAAGGGGCGAATTCCATGGGGATCACGAAAGCCCACAATGCCGTAATCTGTAATCATGGCAACCGCTGCGTAAGCACCTTTGCAACGACGATGCACTTCCGTAATTGCGGTAAAAATCTGTTCTGGTTCAATTTTTAGCTTACCCACACTTTGCAATTCATGGGCAAAAATGTTCAATAAAACTTCGGAATCTGAATCGGTATTGATATGCCGTAAATCCTCACGATACAAATCCTGCATCAGTGATTCTGTGTTGGTCAAATTGCCGTTATGCGCCAGTGAGATACCATAAGGGGAATTCACATAAAATGGCTGAGCCTCTGATGATGATGAAGAACCAGCTGTAGGGTAACGTACATGACCAATACCCATTTTACCCCGCAAACGGTACATATGCCGACGATGGAATACATCTCTCACTAATCCATTGGCTTTGCGCAAATGTAATCTACCCTGATCACACGTCACAATCCCCGCAGCGTCCTGGCCACGATGTTGTAAAACGGTCAATGCATCATAAATCGATTGATTTATGTCTGAATTGGCAACAATGCCTACCACGCCACACATTCAATATTCTCCAGATAACAACACTACCGTGCTGATAATTTAAAAATGGGATTGTACAAAAGATTTCAAAATAACAAAGAACTTATCGGATATTTTTTATTAATTTTTTAGGGATTCAAGCCATCATATGCGAACTGATTGGATATATCAGCCGGAAAACTGCCCTTTAACCAAATCGCAAGTGTTTGAAAGTGCTCCAATAAGAGTGATTCCCGCCACCAATGTTCCTGCGGTAAAGTGGTCATACCAACAATTAGAACAACAACCGAAACAATCAGTCCACCCCGTATAAAGCCAAATATTACACCAACCATGCGATCCGTACCGCTAAAACCGGTGGTTTTGATCAATTGTGTAATAAAATAATTGATCAGGGAAGCAACAATTAATGTCGCCAAGAACAATCCTGCAAAAACCACCAGAATACGTATGCTGTCATTTGCTACCTGTTCGGTCAGTAATATTGATGCGCGTGGCGTAAAACTGACCGCAATCCAGACAGCAGCAATCCAAGCCACCAAAGACAGTACTTCACGGACAAAACCCCGCAAAAAGCTGATACCTGTGGAAACAAATAGAATAACAAGGATAATTAAATCGACAGAATTCATGATACCTGACTAATAAAACCTTCTGTCATAAAGATATGGGGTTAAATGCATGTTTATACAATTCCATTGTATTAATTGCAAAAGCTGATCCGGCCGGAATAAATTTAACCGCATTGTTATAGCTAGTATTCATGAAATCGATTGGTCAATAAGATATAACGAAAAAGTATATCAAATCAGGTAATTTAAAAGAAGCAATAACACATGCTCAAAACTGGAAAAGCCAAAGACATTCAAAATCTATTTTATGCAGCGGGGAATTCAGATTAGTGTGTAATAAATTCCGACAATAAAAAGCTTTAGCGTCGACGTATAATCAAACCTTTCAATCCTAATTCTTTTTCAAGATTCTGTTGGATTTTTTCCATTTTTTCCCGACTAATGTCCGGCCCAATGCGGACTCGCCAAATACTTTGCTGGTTTTGTTTAATTTTATCAACATGCGTGACGTATTTCATTTTGCGCAACTTGTTTCGCAAATCAATGGCATTGTTTTTTTCCTTAAAACTCGCCAACTGCAACATCCAGGTATGCCGTTTTTTAGAGTCTGGTGTATCGGAAGCAATAGTTTGGGCAATTGTTTCCTGTTGTTTATCAGCGGAATCAATCTTAGGTGTCACCTCTATCGAGATTATTTCTTTTTCTTGCGCAGATGACTTTATTTTGTTCTCGACTTCATCGGCAAATTTATCATAAACCGTTTCACCCTGGCCTTCGAATTTGCCCGTTTCTTCATTCAATTGGAAAACAATAGTTGATATTTCACTGGGCACTTCCGGAATGGGTGAGCGATTGATATTTCCCGGATCGATGCGATCCGTTTCAAGCAAAAGCGGAATAAAAATAATCGCCAGTGACAAAAGTACAATAGCACCGACAATGCGTTGAGTAAGTGTAATATTATCCATGTTGTTTCACTAAAGGTAACACATCCGCAACGGTATAAAATGAACCTAAAACAATTAATTTATCATGTGCCTGCATTTTGTCGCTGGCTTGATGAAACGCATCAGCAACAGAAGCGTAATCATTAATCACATCATCGACCACCTGTTGTGATGTGACGATTTGATGTAATTCATTAACAGGCAAAGCGCGTTCCGCTACGTCCACTTCGGCCAGATACCACTGATCTATATGTGGCTTGAGCAAAGCAACAACATCAGCCACTGCCTTATCTCGCAGCATAGCAAAAACCAGTTTATGATCGCCAATTTTCGGTAATTGTTGCAATAAATCGAGAAATGCGTTGATACCGTGAGGATTATGCGCCACATCAAGGATAATCATTTTGTTTTCCTGATTAATCACCTGAAACCGACCCGGTAAAGCGCAGTTGGCTATACCAGTACGAATATGATGCATGCTTAAGGGCAACTCATTAACTAATAACTCGGTTACCATTAGTGCCGTCGATGCATTATGGTATTGATGACTGCCTTTTAAGCCCGGTGTGGGTAAGCTGTGTTTATGTTTATCTGCCGCATGAAATTGCCAACTATCCTGATTCAGTGAATAATCAAAATCTTTATGGATCAGTTTAAAATCCACGTTCAGATTCTTGACAATGCTAAATACATTTTCAGGTGGATTTGAGTCTGCTAAAACAAGAGGCTTGTTTGCACGCGCAATACCTAGCTTTTCCATGGCGATTTGTTCTCGTGTATCGCCCAACCAGTCGGTATGGTCAAGTTGAATATTGGTTATTACCGATACATCAGGTTCTGCCAGGTTAACCACATCGAGCCTTCCTCCTAATCCCACTTCAAGAATAACAACATCGAGATTACTGTGCTGAAAAATATCAAAAGCGGCAAAAGTACCAAACTCAAAATACGTCAGGCTAATACCTTGTCGAGTATTTTCCACATGATCAAATGCCTGACACAATAAATCGTCAGAAACCGGCTCTCCCTCTACGCGAATTCGTTCGTTGTATTGCAGTAAATGCGGGGATGTATAAACACCAACACGATAGCCAGCAGCCACATATATGGCTTCAAGAAACGCGCAGCTTGAACCTTTACCGTTGGTGCCACCGACAAGAATAATATTTTTTGCCAGTGCTTGTTGTAGTAATTTATCAAAGACGGGTCGAATACGATCCAAACCAAAATCCATTGCCTGACTATGAAGCTGTGATTGCCACGCCAACCAGTCGGAAACTGTTGTAAATTTCATTGGATCGTTATCGTTTGCTGGTTACTGTAAAATAAATACAGCAACCATTCATTCATTTACTTATGTTGTAACAGTTTGAGCAAATGTGAAATTTTGTCACGCATTTCACTGCGATTGACAATCATATCCACCGCACCATGATCCAGTAAAAACTCACTGCGCTGAAATCCTTCTGGTAATTTTTCTCTAACTGTTTGTTCAATTACACGTGGTCCGGCAAAACCAATTAAGGCTTCAGGTTCGGCGATATTAACATCACCTAGCATCGCCAAACTTGCAGACACACCGCCCATGGTAGGATCAGTCATCACAGAAATGAATGGTATACCCTGCGCGCTCATTTTACTGAGTACCGCACTGGTTTTCGCCATTTGCATCAATGAAAACAAAGATTCCTGCATACGCGCGCCGCCACTGGCTGAAAAACAGACCAACGGAATATTTTCTTCCAGACTAACATTGGCTGCGCGAACAAAACGCTCGCCGACCACAGATCCCATGGAACCACCCATGTAACGGAATTCAAACGCTGTCGCCACTAAAGGCAAACCTTTCACTTGCCCTTTCATTGCCACCAAAGCATCTTTTTCATCAGTGGCTTTTTGTGCCTGACTTATCCGGTCTTTATATTTTTTACTGTCTTTGAACTTGAGCACATCTTCCGGCTCAAGCTTTTCGCCAATTTCCTCACGCGGTTCTTCATCAAGGAAAATATCCAGACGCCGTCTCGCACCAATACGCATATGCGTATTACATTTTGGACAAACGTCAAGATTACGCTCCAGTTCAGAACGAAACAGGGTCGCGCCACACTTACTGCATTTCGACCACAAACCTTCCGGCACCGCACCTTTGGTTTCGGTGCGTATACGTGAAGGAATTATTTTTTCAAACCAACTCATGTTTTATTCCTGAATATAACTTGAGAGATTTTGCATCACACAAAATTCCCCTGAATTTACACCGCAACTGTAATTACACTGCAACTTAATTTACACTGCATCCATGGCTTGTCTCAATTCACTGAGAAAAGCATGAATTTCACCATTAATTTTTTCCGGATTGTTCTGATTAGCGTCAATCCGTTTAACCACAGAGCTGCCAACAACAACAGCGTCCGATATTTTAGCAACACTCGCAGCTGTTGCTGCGTCATTTATGCCGAAACCAACACCGATTGGTACATCAGTATGTTTGCGCAACTCTGATAGTTTTGCAGCCACTGCATCAGTATCGATTGTTTTAACACCCGTCACACCCTTGAGCGAGACATAATAAATAAATCCACTACCACTTTGGGCAATGCTTTGAAATCGTTCAACCGTACTCTCTGGTGACACCAGAAAAATGGCATCCAGATCATTGGCTTTTAACTCATTTAACAATTCAGTCGATTCTTCGGGTGGCATATCAACAGTTAACACACCATCCAGACCAGCGGTTTTTGCACGCTCAGCAAAGTTTTTGTAACCCATAACTTCAACTGGATTAAGATACCCCATCAAAACCACAGGTGTTTCCGAATCCTTTGCACGAAACTCAGCCACCATGTTTAATACATCTGACAAGCTCACTTTATGTTCCAAGGCGCGCTCACAAGCCAGTTGAATCACCGGGCCATCCGCCATGGGATCAGAAAACGGTACACCAAGTTCAATAATATCAGCACCCGCCTCCACCATGCTATGCATTAATGGTACGGTAACTTGCGGATTGCAATCTCCAGCCGTGACATAAGGAATCAATGCTTTCTTATTTTCTGATTTGAGTTTTTGGAAACGTTTGGCGATGCGGCTCATACTTTTATGCCCTCCAACGCTGCCACGGTGTGAATGTCTTTATCACCACGACCGGAAAGATTCACCAAAATGTTTTTTCCTTTACCCATTTCTTTTGCCAGTTTTGATGCATAAGCCAAGGCATGGCTGGACTCCAGCGCAGGAATAATGCCTTCTATTTTAGTTAACGCATGAAATGCTTCCAGTGCTTCTGTATCTGTTGCAGCAACATAATTAGCGCGGCCAATGTCCTTTAACCAGGCGTGTTCTGGCCCAACACCGGGGTAATCAAGCCCAGCAGAAATGGAATGGGTTTCGATAATCTGGCCATTCTCATCTTCCATTAAATAAGTGCGATTACCGTGTAGTACACCAGGTTTACCGGCGCACAAAGGCGCTGCATGGCGACCGGAATCTACGCCATCTCCGCCACCTTCAACACCATAAATGGCTACATCTTTATCGTTTAAAAAGGGATGAAACAAACCAATTGCATTTGAACCACCACCTACACAGGCAACCAAGGCATCCGGTAAACGGCCGGTTTTATCCAACATTTGTTGACGAGCTTCGCGACCAATCACGGTTTGAAAATCTCGCACCATGGCTGGATAAGGATGTGGCCCGGCAACCGTACCGATTATGTAAAATGTGTTATCAACATTGCTTACCCAATCACGCATGGCTTCGTTAAGCGCATCTTTTAAAGTTTTGGAACCGGATTTAACCGAAACAACTTCTGCACCCAACAATTTCATACGATATACATTGGCAGCCTGGCGTTGCACGTCCACTTCACCCATGTACACCACGCATTCCAGACCCAAACGTGCAGCCACGGTAGCACTTGCCACACCATGTTGACCGGCACCGGTTTCAGCTATGATGCGGGTTTTTCCCATGCGTTTGGCTAACAAAGCCTGACCAATGGTATTGTTTACTTTATGTGCACCGGTGTGATTCAGGTCTTCACGTTTTAGGTAAATATTGGCACCGCCCAGTTCTCTGGACCAACGTTCCGCAAAATATACCGGTGATGGACGACCTACATAATCAGCTAAATCTGCATCCAGCTCAGCAATAAATTCTGGATCTTTTTTGAGTTTTTCATAAGCTTGTCGCAGTTCTTCAACGGGTGCCATTAATGTTTCAGCAATAAAACGCCCGCCATAAATACCAAAATGCCCGCGTTCATCCGGCATTTCAGGAATTTGTTGTTGATTCGTCACCTTGTCTCACACCTCGTACAAAAGCTGCCATTTTTTCATGATCTTTCACGCCCTTGGCCGCTTCTACACCACTACTCACATCAACTGCATAAGGTTTAACCTGTTTGACTGCAGTTGCCACATTTTCAATTGTTAATCCACCCGCCAAAATCAGCGATTTATTAAAGCTTGAAGGAATCGTTTGCCAATCAAATGCATCACCGCTACCACCGGATTGCCCTTTGGCGTGGCTATCCAGTAAAAAGCCAGTCGCAGATTCATATCGCTTTGCGTATTGCAATGGCTCAAGACCACCACCCATGGCTACTGCCTTAATATAAGGCATCGCAAATTGCTCACAAAATTCCGGCGTTTCGTCGCCATGGAATTGTAACAAATTTAACGGCACAGCTTGCAGAATTTGCCTAATCTCATCTGCTGAATTGTTCATAAATAAAGCAACCGTCTGCACAAACGGCGGCAGCTGAGAAACAATTGTTTTTGATTGTTCAATATTCACACAACGCGGACTGGAGGCTACGAACACCAAACCCAGAGCATCCACACCCAGGTTTATCGCATCCAAAGCATCCTGCGAACGCGTAATGCCGCATATTTTTATACGCGTACGATTCATTATAGAGTTCCAGGGAATAACAAGAAGCCTGTAGATTACCAGACCGCAGTCGCTGGGGGAAGTTGAGGCAAATCAAATTCTTCGTCGTAACTAACACCAGTTAAATACAATCCGTAGGGCGGCGCAGTAATCCCACCTTGGGTGCGGTCACGAGTTTCAAGAATATCTCTGGCCCATTCCGGCGGATGTTTACCGGCGCCAATATCCATCAACACACCGGCAATATTTCGCACCATATGATGCAAAAAAGCATTGGCTTCGATATCAATATAAACCAATTCACCACGACGACTAACGCGTACGTAATTCACCGTTCTGATCGGATTTTTTGCCTGGCAACCAACGGCACGATAGGCATTAAAATCGTGTTCACCCACCAGATAATTAGCCGCTGCTTGCATACGTGTTTCGTTGAGCGGGCGATATTCCCAGGTGGTTCGATAAGCCAGAAATGTCGGCCGCACCGGGCGATTAAAAATCACATATTGATAACGGCGTTTACGTGCAGAAAACCGTGCATGAAAATCATCAGAAACCGGACTGGCCCAAAGAATACAAACCTGCTTGGGTAAATTGGCATTGGCACCAAACACCCAGGAACGTTCACTGCGTTGCGCTGTAGTATCAAAATGCACCACTTGTTCCGCACCGTGCACACCGGTATCGGTTCGACCAGCACAGATAACACGAAGCCGCTCATCGGCAACTTGCGAAATTGCCGCTTCCACAGCTTCCTGTACAGTATCAACACCTTCTTTTTGCGCCTGCCAGCCACAAAAAGCACTGCCGTCATATTCCACGCCCAAGGCGATTCGTTGTGTCATTTCGTCAATTCAATCAGGAAAATACCTGATTATAACGGAAAGTATGACAATGACTACGTTATGAGGAAAGGAATAATTTTAAATTATGGTCTCGCGCGCAGAAATATTCGAACAGCCATTGAAAAAACCTCACCCCGGGAACCCACCACCACTTGCAACCAATGGCGGTAATGGATTTGTCGGTGATGCCCATTTGAATGTGTCATGGCAGTCCTGGCAGCCACTAACAATACCTGTGTTTACATGGCTGGCGGGTGGTCGATGACAGGTGTTACATGTACCCAGTACCTGCGCATGATCCACGGTTATAACAGGGTTCCAATTAGCTGTGGAATGACAAGCATCGCATACGTCAGAACTCGCTATATGGTGTACGGTTTTACTCGTAGCAACTACATTGTTATGACAGGAAATACAAGAGCCCATCACCTCGTTATGATCCACACGGCTCGTGGGTATGAAACTCACGGTAGAATGACATGCTTCACAACGTTCACTGCTTTGGATATGACTTGTAGAAAAACCTTGGGCAACCTGTGCATTATGGCAAATATCGCAATTATCAATAATTCCGGTGTGATCAAATAGTATTTTTACGCCACTACTACTGCTATTTCCGCCACTTCCAGCAGATGTCGCTTCTGACTCATCCGCACTGCCATTGTTGGCAGAGAATGTGTTTAACCAAGAGAAAGTTGAATGACACATTTCGCACTGGTCAAGCGATTCAATATGATTCACAGATTTACCACTGGCAATTACACCATTGTGGCAATCGATACATTCGCCAATCACTGCCTGATGATTTACGTGCAAAGCGGGCGTCCATGTCACTGTGATATGGCAAATACCGCAATCATTTGAGCTTTCAATATGATTAACCGATTTGCCCATGGCAAGCTGGCCATCATGGCAGGATTCGCAGCTCCCAAATAACAGTGCGTGATCAACACGCGATACCGGGCGCCAGGCAAACAAGCTATGACAACCATTGCAATCACCTGCAATATCAATATGTGGTGTTACATTTCCATCTACATCGACTAACTGATGACATTCACGGCACGCTCTGCCATCAATCATCACACCAAAGTGATCGGTATTTTCATTTTGGGATGCAGCCATCTCGTTTCCATAAAAAATACTTAGCTGGTCTTTTGGGCTATGGGATTTACCATCATCAACAACTAAAGAAATGGTATAGATGCCTTCAACATCCAGGGTGATTTCTACAATAGCGTCGCTAAACGAGGATAAGCTCGCTTCACTGCCCGGTGGCCTGCCTTCAATGGACCAGTGATAGCTGATCTCATCGCCATTCGGATCATAAGACGCCATTGCACTTAATTCCACCAATGTGGAATCGTTTGAAGAAACAGTGATATCAGGCCCTGCATCTGCCACGGGCGCGGAATTTTCCACACAGGCCAATAGCATTGCTGAAATAATCGCCAAGCAGATGTATTTAATTATTTGTTGCATTCCATTCCCCACAGAATCGTTGGTGCTTGTTATCAATAACGATTTTCTGTTTCAAATCGTTCCATTTATCATGTTTGGCTGAATTTTACATTCATATGGAACTTTTTCTCCCATTTCAACGTATCTAAGGAATATATCGGGAGGGAAAACCCATAAAAATGATAAAAAACCATAAAAATAATGCAAACGATTTTATTACGTTGATGCAACCTTATATGCGTCACATTAACCATACGGCGTTTCGCTTGACGGGTAATATGCATGATACCGAGGATCTTGTGCAGGAATTTCTGATTAAAATTTATCCGCGCAAAGAGCAATTCAATCAAGGACAAAACATTAAACCTTGGCTGACAAAAGTTTTATATAACACCTACATCGATATATGGCGAAAACAGAAAAACAATCCAACATGCAAAAAAGACAATATTAATTTCACGGGTTGCGATGAATCTGATGAACAGTTTAACCATCACATTTGCAATACCTTATGCCCTGAGCAATTGACAGCACTATCAGAAACTCAACAGGAATTGATGCAGCTTTTATTTTCACTAAATAATGAACAGCGTCTTGTTTTAGTCATGCACGATATTGAAGGGTATTCGCTACCTGAATTGACAAACATAATGCATGTGCCGCTAGGCACACTAAAATCCCGTTTACATCGAGCCAGAGATAAAATGCGAAATTTATTAAACGACAAAAAAGTCAGCCATGATAAAGAAGTCGCAGAAGGATAAAAAATGAAATGTGATTATGTCAATTTATTTTTATACGATTACGTCGACGGCTACTTGCCGAGTGCTCAGCGTAATCTGATTCACAATCACTTATTGAGTTGCCAACAATGTGCGAACACCGTTCTGGAACAACAGGAACTCACTCGATCACTGCAAAGCCTTGCCATGCCTGAACTGCCAGAGGAGTTTAATGAACATGCGTTAACTCATGCCGTCAATTTCCATGAGAATACACAAAAGACAAAATACTTTAGTATCACCAACATGGCAATAGCAGCCAGTGTGTTTTTTGCAGCTACCACGGGGTTTTTATTGACTCAACAACCTACGCAAACACCACTTGTAGAAATGGTTGCTGAGAATAAAAACGAAGTGCATGGAGAGCATCTAAATTTGGTGTTCAATAGCCCAAAAGCTTTGTCAAATGTCACTTTCACGGTCATATTGCCAGAAAATGTGGAGATGATGGGGCACCCAGGTAAAAAAAGAGTTGTGTGGAGCAGCCAATTGCAAGCAGGACAAAACCTGTTATCTTTACCTATCATCGCTAAAGAGAAAAGCACAGGTACGTTAATCACTATTATCGATTATGAAAATAATAGCAAAATGTTTGAAGTTAAACTTAAAAATAAAAAACTTCTCACTTAATGACAAAAAGGTCTGCTATGAATCAAAAAAGACACAACAAGCATTTTATAAGAACTAATCTGACGCCGACTTGTATATTATTCACTATGATCATCTGCTTTCCAACACATTTGTTTGCCATTGAACTGGATGCTGTGGATGAAATTACTATGCAAGTGCTAGAAATTGATGAAAACAACTTGAAAAAAATTGAAAATATGGTGCGCATTCCTATACCCGCACCTGAAAATCCATCATCAATAAAATCAGTCACACAGCTAGCTAAACCCAGCACGAACAACGCCAGCAAATCGAGCAGTGTATATAGTAAACCGGAGAACTAATACATCCCAATTTCTATTCATCATTGTGAAATCGATAATTTTACTTGCTACTACTCTGTTACTTTTTGCAGTAACACCGCTTAACTCGGCTGCCAATTCTCTAAATAGCCATCCAAGCTTTGACGCAGCAATTATGGCGTTCAAATCGGGCGACTATCACAACGCACGACGTTTGTTTCTTGAAGCGGAAAATCAAAACGTTCAAACAGAAAAACTTTATTACAACCTGGGGGTTGTTAATTACAAACTGGGTTACTACCCATCAGCAAAAACTGCCTTCTTAAAACTGCTGAACAGCGAAGCGCTTAAACCTGTTGCCATGTATAATCTTGGTTTAATCGAAATTAAACTCGAAAACAATGCACAAGCAGAGTTTTGGTTACAACAATGCTTACAGGAAAAAGAAACAGATAATAAGATTCAGGTTATTGCCTCATCTCTACTACAAAGACTCGATTCACGCCCCGCTGTTTTAAAGCCTTTAAAAAATAAAAATACATCCTACAAAAGGACATTAACAAAAAGAAAAAACAAATCATTACTGTTTGATACTATTTTAAGCACACAATTAGGCTATAACGATAACGTTATGCAATATCGCTACATTCGAGAAATCACCAACAGCAATGGTGCAGATAACTTCATGGAGTTACAAGCCGACAGCAGCATAAAGCTGGGGAAACATTTTTCCATTTCCAGCTCGTTTAATGACTTGCAGTATTACCAAAACACCCATTACAACACATCAAGTCTATTAATCGGCGCCAACTACAAAAATCAATTTAAATGGATAAACTACTTAGTGCATGCCAGCTTTTTAAATCAAACCATCGACTCCAGGGATTATCAATATTTATCTCAATTGCGAGTGACCGCGCAGAAAATTTTACTTCAGAGAATTCGTTACAGTATGCGTTATGGCTATGAGATCATCACACCTCAAAATCGCATCTACAATTATCTTGAAGGTACAAAGCAGCAATGGACGAACACCCTAGATATTTATTTCGCTAAAACCATTGCTTCCCTATCCTATGAATTCGAAACGAATAAACGACAAGATTTTTTTAGCAACGGAGAGCGTTACATCAGCTTTTCCCCACGCAGCCATGCGTTCTATGTAAATCTAAACCAGAAATTTAGAAAAAAACTGGAAGTTAACGCCTTTGGTAAATACATTTATGTTTATTATCCTACCGCTGACGTGGTATCAGAAAACTTCAGAAACTATCGCTATGACATCAGCATAGAATATGGATTCTCTGCTTTTTATCGGATGATGAACAATTTATTAATGAGCATCAGTATTTATCACATTAGCAACTATTCTAATTTGTCCCGTTATCGTTTCGAAAACAATAAGTATATGACGGGCGTTCAGTGGAATTTTTAATCTAGCGAGGATAATACGCTATATATTTCAAGCTCAAACAATGCTGATAAATAACGCTGCAATAGCAACTGGTACTAACCATTGGTACCATGCCGGCAAGGGCGTGAGGTTAAATGTCATCGGCTCATGCTCAACATCTTCCAATAGCGCCATTTCCATACGCATTACCAGGCGCTCAGAAACCGACTCAATATAATCACCAAAGTCTTTTTTGGGTTGGTTCGTCTTTTTCTTGCCGCTACCAAAATCAATAACCGATTCGAGCGTTAACATCATGCGAACGATAAATTTCTCTCGACTAAAGCCCAGCAAGGTGAAGGGTGTCGCCAAATAATAAAGCCCGCACAATATTGTTGAACGATTCATCAAACGTAACAAAGTCTCCACAGCAATTACCAACAAACACAAGGCCAGCACACGTTCCAGTCCAAATATCATTCCTTCATAGGTAGGTGACCAGTTATCCAAGGCTGGAAAAACCAACTGCCCTGGCGTAAACCAGAGATAAATGATGAAGATTGAAATGAAAAATATTTTTAGCCGCTTAATCATCATCCAGGCTTTTTTAGATGGCTTCTGTTTGCTAATTATCCACACAAACAACAACAATAAAAAACCCGCAAAAAGCACATCCGCATTACCTAATGAGACGAATGCAGAAAAAAGTATGAAACTGATTAAACTAATGAGTGGGTGCATGATTGAACGTAATTTGAAACTATCATTAACTACAATTGAATTGATTTGGTCGTAACTTCATTAGTATTGGCATGCAGTAACTCACATTTTTCCTGTCGAGACAATTTCTTAATCGCCGCCTCGCGCTTGCTGGCAGTACTGCGATTATGACCCGACTCCAGATAAACTAACGCTGCGGGTGATCTTCCACGGAAATATTTTGCCCCTCGTTGACTGGCATGTGCATCCATCCGACGCTCTATATCATTGGTGATACCTGTGTACAAACTACTGTCATCACAAAGAATCATATAAACACACCAACTATCCATACACTCCCATCAGACTTATTTTTAAAACTGTAAAAAAAACTTCATTAACTTTTCATCTGATTGACTTTTATGAGATCCAAAATCTGCAGAGTGTCACTATGCAACATAATCAATAAAAATCGAGAAGCTGAAAATCTACAATGCCATACTCCCGAAATCGAGTCGTATGGGTGGTGCCAGTCACCCTTTACTTAAGTTTGTTGTTCATTGCTAGCCTTAATTTGAACAGTGCATTTTTTGTGGAAATCAATCAAATCTCACGCTATACGGGTGATCCATTATGGTCAAACATAACCATCATTGGTGATGCATTAATCGCAATCGCCATTGCTTTACCCTTATTTGGGCGTCGACCCGATATTATTTGGGCGATAATTATCGCTTCGATATTAGCTATCTTGATTGTACATTGTTTAAAGCCATTAGCCCAAATTGCCAGACCGCCAGCAGTTTTGCCTGAACATCTAATCCATGTCATCGGCCCTGCGCACATGAAAAATGCTTTTCCATCTGGTCACACAGCAGCCATTTTTACCGTAGTCGGTGCCTATTGTTTGCTTACTCATTGGAGTTGGACCAGCCGAATTTTATTGAGTATGGCCATCGCTGCCGGCCTGTCTCGCATTGTTGTCGGTGTCCATTGGCCAGTTGATGTATTAACAGGGGCTTTAACCGGCTGGTTGTGTGCTTTTTTTGGCATCATGTTGGCTCGACAGTGGCATTGGGGGTTATCCGAGCGTGTACAACGCAGTTTTGCAATAATATTTACCATTGCTACGATATATTTGGTCTTATTTCATAACACAAAATACCCTGACGCAATTATTTTGCAACAAACCATAGGCATTGCTGCACTCATTGTGGCAACACCCGGTTTACTACGATTATTTGGCAAACAAGTTTTTGGTAAAGCGCAAACTCAATGAATCTTTATCAAGACTATTCCATGTTTTTCATACAACACTTGCTCTATATTCAAATCCGTTAAATTCCATGCATGAGTAAGACAATATTCTCCCGGCTTAGGTTCTCGGCGCTCTGAAATACTTTCACTATAAACATTAAAACTGGGTGTATTAAGTTTCCAAAAAACCACTTGCAGGTTTTTTTGTTTTGCTAAAAGCGCAGCCTCTTTAATGGGTTTTTGCCTCACCTCGGCGATGATCGGCATTAGTGTAGATGAAACGGTAAAGGCAAGGAACACACCACTTATCAACAGTTTTTCATATACCGGCCAGCGTTTTTCGAACATAGCATACAACAGTAAAACAAGTGTAAATCCGGATACCATCAGATAAGAATGATGACTTTCAGCGATGAAATAATTAACAATTAATAATACTTCACGGTCATCGACAAAAGAGCGAACTGGTTCAGCTAAAACAGGAATGAGAAGAATCAGGAAAACAAACAAAACTGGCGGTAAAAAAGCCAACGGATTCGACTTTAGCTCCTGCACCCTTAACGCCATTAATATTATCAATGCTGTGAACCCATAAATAATATAGTGCGGTAACTTGGTGGCCGAAAATGAAAAGAAAACAAACACAAAACCAAACCAGATAATCATATAAAGACTCAGATCGTCCTTCAACATAGGTTTAATTCGCGTAAACAATTTCAGCAATACCGTAGTGAATGGCCACACACCCAACAAGACAATGGGTATAAAATAGAAATAATTGCCGTCATGCGTTTCCATGGCACTGTTAAATCGGCTTACATTGTGTTTCATGATGAATCCTTGAATAAATTCATCACCTTTACGAATATATTGCAACACATACCAGGGCATGGCAACAGCCAGGAAAATCAACCAGGCTTTAATATTAAAAGCAGCATGCAACCAATCTCGCCATTTCCCTTTCAGCGAAAAGAAAATAAAACTCACCACCAGAGGAATTAAAATTGCGACCGGGCCTTTGGTCAACACTCCTAGCCCCATAAAGAAAAACACCAAATACAAATACATTTTTCTTACATAAATGTAATACAGATAAAGCAAAAGCATCTCTGCAGCCAGGAAAAGATTCAGTAAGGCGTCTGCAGTCGCGGCTTTACTGATGATGGAAATTTCCAAAGCAGTTGCTGTCATGACTGCTGCAATTAATGCAACTTTTTCATCTCGTAACTTACGTAAAAACCAGTAAATTACGAATACCCAAGCTGTGGCTGCCAAAGCTGAAGGTAATCTTAGTGCGAATTCATTTAAACCAAATATACTCACACTGATTGCTTGTAGCCAGTAGATGAGAATGGGTTTGTCATACCGCGGCAGATTATTCAAATAAGTTGAGATGTAATCACCATTCAACAGCATCTCCCTCGTTGCTTCACTAAACGCACCCTCATCCAAATCGAACAAGGGCACAGCATGCAAGTTATAGTAAAAACTGATTCCAACTGCCAGTAGCAATAGAATTCGTAAATGAAGCAGAGTCAAGTTAGTTTTCCCAGGTGATATTTCATGGATATGTCACATTTTGTTCGCAAAAAAGTCATATTACGCTTCTATAGTTACAGAAAAATGTCCAACTGAAACTCTGCAAGTCTATTTGGTGGGAGTCGATCAAAGTGAGTAATAATTTTTATCGCAGCATCTTTATTTCAGATATTCACTTAGGTACCAAAGAAGCTAAAATTGACTATCTCATTGACTTTCTGAAGAAGACAGAATCAGAATACCTTTATCTCATTGGTGATGTATTTGATTTTTGGAAATTAAAATCCGGCTGGTATTGGCCTCCACTCAATAATGAAATTATCCGAATCGTAGAACAAAAAGTTAAACAGGGAACGCGAGTGATTTATATTCCTGGCAACCACGACTCACGAATGCGCGACTATGCCGGTGCGAATATCAATGGTGTGGAAATACAGTTAACCCATGAACACATCAGCGCTAAAGATAAGAGATATTTAATTTTGCACGGCGATGAGTTTGACAGTTTTGTTATAACACGTGAATGGCTTTCAAACATCGGCAGCTGGAGTTACGATGCCCTGTTAAGAGTGAATCATTATTTTAACGCCGTACGTCACCGCCTTGGCATGCCATACTGGTCATTATCTGCTTTTGTAAAATCTTCAATAAAAAACTCGGTTAAACACATAGAACGGTATGAAAGTGTCGCTATTGAACGGGCAAAAAGCCAAAACATGCATGGTATTATTTGTGGCCATATCCACAAACCTGCAAACCGCACTCAGGATGGCATTAACTATCTCAATACCGGCGACTGGGTAGAAACTTGCAGTGCAATCGTGGAAGATCAATCCGGCGAATTTCACTTAATTGATTGGATTGAAAAATACCAAAATCGTGGTGAATTAGTTCGAATTGCAGCTTGATGTGAAACTGAACCAAAAAACTTCTACCCACAAGCAAAGTATATTTATAAAAACCAGGAACAATTCAAGGACAGATTAAGCACCCTTCTCATTTGGTATATTGTCAATACTGCTTTAAAGAAAATCTGTGATATTTAAGCAGTATAACTTCAGCATATTTACTTAAAAGTTTACTAAACTCGGTTTTTGTTTATACCGATATAAAGGTATTGAGAAACACTTTACTTTAAGGCTTACTGCGGCTTGGGAATATCTATATAACACAATGGCTTATCGCACTAAATACACTTTGTACGGCGCAGTTTTCGGCTTATGTTTTCCTCTGATAGCGACATTTTTGAGTGCCGGGCTGAGTTTTGGTAATTTTTCCCTGGAATCTTTGAGCCAGTCTCAGTTGCAAAACCCATTGCTATGGATGATTGACACAGCCCCTTTTTTTCTCGGTTTATTTGCTTACCTGGGTGGTATGCAGTATGACCGACTCTTGGATTCACAAAGAGACAAGCAATATCTCTATGATCTACTAGAAAAACAAAACAAAGAGCTGGAAGAAAAAGTACTACAACGCACCATACAACTGGAAGAAAATATCAAACAACTGATTGCAGCAAATCAAATTCGCAATGAAATCATTGCCACAGTTAGTCATGAACTACGAACGCCTTTGACAGCGATTAATGGCGCAATCAAAATTATTAAATCTGGCACCGTTGGCGATATTAACAATCAAACTATGGAGTTAATTCAATTAGCAGATCGAAATACTGTTTTGTTGAATGATCTAATCAATAATATTCTTGATATTGAAAAAATCCAAGCTGGTGAAATTCAGTTGGATATGACTCTTCATTCGGTATCTGAACTTGTCAAACTAGCCATAAACATGAATCAATCCTATGCAGAATCATTTCATATAGAAATGCAATTTAAAGACGACGGCTCAACTAAGAAATTTGCCATAGACAAAAAATACTTTATGCAGATCATGAAAATTTTGCTATCAAACGCATGTAAATTTTCCCCAGACGAATCTACTATAGTCATTTATCTCACTGAGCAGGATGACAACATACGCATTAACATTGCCGATCACGGTATAGGTATTCCTGCTGAATTCAAGGATAGAGTTTTTGAAAAATTTACACAAGTCGATTCTTCCAGCACTCGCGCACAAGGTGGTACCGGACTCGGCTTGAACATCGCCAAGTCGCTGGTTGAATCCATGCAAGGTAAAATTGGTTTTTACCCCAATCAGGACCGGGGGACGGTGTTTTTTGTTGATTTTCCAGTAGTTTCTTAAAAGCTATCTCTAAGCTTACACGGATGTATTCACAGCGTGATTATTTTTGAGTGTATTCCTTGTTTCCGACTTGCTAATAAAGCTCAACCACAACTGATCCATTAGATGTGCATTTGCATATTAAATTCTTACTTCTGCATCTTTCCGGTTTCTGATTCAATCATTTCAGGTATCGTCTGATGTTCCTTACCGATCATTTCCGTATATGCTGTGAATTTAAACGGCCCAAAATACTGTACTGCGCTACGCAATCTGTCAGCCGCTTCCAACTTTAAGTGTGTTATTTCCGAGTTATTTTCATAACGGGCTTCAGCGGCAATTGCCATTTGCAATGCCAGTTCGTTATCACCACCATCGAGTATTTTTCGTAAAGCTTTTTCTACTTCACCGACAGATAGATTAAGATAATGCGCCAGGAAGCGCCCATATTCAATAGCGGTAATGTTATCCAGGCCTTCCGGTTCTGTGCCGGTGGAATTTTCAGACCATATGCCAAGCATCTGATCACTAATGCGGGCAATAATATGATCACGAGGTGCTAAGTAACCAAGAAAAGTATCCGGATGATTTTCCAGTCCTGGTGGAATAAGGTTGAGCCGAACGATTTCTTTTACTGAATAACCATTTTTTATATGCTTTCGTGTTTGCTCCACAAGCCATTGATAGGCATTTCGATAAGCAGCCAATTGCTGACTGTTTCCATACATAACCGTAATACCAAGATGACCATGAAGAATATGTTTGGGCTGCCTTTGTAAAGCCTGATCCATTGCATCTAAAGCTTCATCAATAAAACCTTCTTCAATCCATGGTTCGCCGTAATAAGGCATTAATACATCACCCATAAATACAACTCCCAGGCTTGGTAGATTAATGAGCAGTGCATCTTCTGTTTCGCCACCGGTAACAGGTATTAATTCGATAGACGTATCACCCAGGATCAATTTTGTCAGCTCATCAACGCTGATATCGGGTTTATAACTGCTCACCCACTCGTTTTTAAAGTCTTTCCCCCGAAACTGTTTATAAACCGGCTGACGGATAACTCGCTCAACCGTGCTTTGATAATTACCACGACCATAAACTGTTATATCATCACCTAGAGACTTAATATATTTATACCCCCCAACATGGTCCCAATGTGCATGGGTTATAAATACGGCACTCAGCGCTGGCAATTCGGGGTAGTGTTTCAATAGAAATTTGTGCGCGCTCTTCATACTATATGGTTGCGTACCAGCATCAATTAAGAACAGATTCCTACCATCTTTGGATACAATGAAATGTATATCCGAGAAACCGAATCCTCTGATGGCGAACACACGACCTGACACAATTTCTTCGATCCATGGTGTTGGAGAAAAAAGCAATCCTTTATCTTTCGTTGTTGCATACCAACCCATAAATAAACTCGATGGTTCATATCTTTCGTAGCCACTTTTCTTTAAATATTTATCTGATAAATCTGCTTCACCCTTATCGGCATAAAGCCGAGATAGATGATGATAAACTTCACGGTAAAATCCAGGTGTTGGCTCTGTTTCCGGTCGTTCAGCTAGCCAGAGAAGTTCTGTTAGGGCGGCATCTTTTTTACCAAAAAACCAGGGGACTTGAGAATATATAAGACCACTCGCCCAGTGTACCAAGGGATTATTTTCAGATAGCGTTTTAGCTTCCTGTAAAATATCAAAGGTATCTAATACCCATGAGATTCGCGAAAAAATAATCACCTCATCAGCATATGTCGCCCGCAGTAGTGCATAAGCAGACAAATATGCCGCTTTGATGTCAGCCGTCATATTGTTTTCGTAACGTTTCAACAAGCGTTCGAGAAAATCAATACCATATTTCTGCTGATTGCTGATAATATAAGCATTAGTTAAAAGAAATATTGGCCTTGGATCAGCTAACGGCCCATATGATAGTGTTGTTTCATAAAATGCAATTTCCGAATGAAAGCTACGGTCTTTTTGAAACTGAGAAAATTGATCAAATACATTCGCGGGTGCAAGACTCGTCGACAATCCTTTTTTTGTTTGCTGCTGTTCTGGCTTAACACCCACTTCAAGCGGTTTAATGTCCTCTCTTGAATTTTGTGTCGCACATCCAGCAAAAAACACTAAACTAACGAACACTAGAATAAACACTGTTTTCATGCTCCTATTCCTTATCTGCAAAATATCAACTCCAGAAAAGTGTATATACACCATTATGACTAAATAAAGTGACTTAATTTAAATCGTAATTTCTATGCCGGAGACAATTCGATCCTGTTCATTGAACTGTCCAAACAAGCCATTGCTATCGCCATAAAATACATCCAATCCAAACCACCATTTAATTTCATCATTTACGTTATAAGTGATTTTCGGCCGGAGTAGTCCATCATCTGCGTTGAGATTATGTAACCACAATAACTCCGAGCTTAGTGTGTCGTTCATAAACTCACGTTTCATTAATGCTGTTATAGTCGTATCTGTTTTATCTTGTATCAAGTTGCGATCACCTTCCAAGAGATGTGATTGGAATAACTGAACGCTCAGCAAGCTATTACTAATACCATACCAATCCAATCCTAATACATAGGCCAGTTCATCGGTCTGAATGACACCATCCGTATCTTTAGAATCATTAGTACTAACATAGCGCTTAAAGGAATATCCCACTTCACCACGAAGAGTGAGTTCACCAAATGCATTGCTAAATGTGCCTCCAACTAAATGACTGCGTTCATAGCTCGGCGAAATTGATATTTTAAGCCCCTCATTAGTTGTAATTAGCTGACGAAATAAAACTGGAGTATCGACATAATGATATAAGTAATTAAGCGTCAGATCCCACCCATTCATAAATGTAGAATATCGAAATCCAACATCCGAATCGGTAAGTCGATTGCCCGGCTCGTCGAGACCTTTTCTTTCAAGTTGAGCGCCGGGTGGCGGTTTCGGAATTATATTCGACGATGTGAAAGCATATAATCCGTTCGATTTCGCAAACTTGTGATAAGTTTGATCCGGTAGCCATATAAACTGCAATGTTGAGTCTCCAATAGGTAACTCAGCATTAAGCGACCATATCGGAATTCTAGAATGGCTAAACTCATCTAAAATAAATTCCCGATAATCCTGTGGATTAACAACGTCCAGCACTTTTAGTCCATCCGCTTTCCCCCAGACAATTTGTTGCTTGCCCAAAGTTAACAAAGTACGTGAGATACTGGTTTCCCAGTAAAACTCGTGTAATTCCCCTTCGGTTTGATTGTTTGGGTCAATATTCTCCTGCGCATCTGCTCGTAATCGGGCAATTGCTGTGAGCCGGTTTGCATTCGACAGGTCAACGTTGATCTCCGGCATGATAATGAGTTCTGTTTTTTGCATTGTATTTTCATCTACTGCTGCTTCAATACTCAGAGCCAAGCTTGAATCAAAATAGTTCAGGAAATTTTTCTCATCAGCAATTGCAGAACACTGGCCAAGCAAACTCAGAAATATAATTTTATAAGCCGCGCCGTAAAGCCCGTTCCGTGAACAAGTCATCACTCACCTCTTTTTTATAATCCACATCGCTAAAAATGAATATGGTTTTATGCCCGGTTTTTTTGTTTTCTGCTTCTAAGCGATGCGCGGTCCAGATGCCCTGGACTTTCCGAATATCTTTGGAATAAGTTGTTTTGAGTGGATTACCTTGCACATCCCAGAACTCCGATTTTCTTATCATCCAGATTTTTTCATCTACCCATCGAACAACTTTGCTATAACCCAACTCCTTAGCAATCTCATTATTGATGGGCGTCGATTCAACCACAAAAACTGGAAAACCATCGAGCAATTCTTTTCTTAACGTTTTTCGATGATAGTCTTCGACACTGACTTTGTTTTCCTTCTTTATATCTTCATAGGTATAGTCTGTTCCTAAGAAATAATCTCCTCGATCAGAGGCAGAAATTCGACGCACTTTTCTCAATGCGGGTAAATAAAGCCACTGATCGTCATCTCGTTTAGCTTGAGGATAATCAAACGTCATAAACGCTGTGCGTTTTACATTACGTGGTTTTAGATAATGAATCACCGTACGTTTTTCATCATCATAATATTTTCGAAAACCCCTGGTCTCTCGTACACGTTTTTTACCACGTCGATCAATCAGTTCCATGGTGAGCAATCGCGAAACTGAGATTCCATCATCTCTTGCATTAATTTTTTCGGCTATTTCTGCCCCCGTTGGTAAATCATTCGCCATGACAAACGGCGTAAATATTAAGCTGCTTAATAGATATGCTTTCAAACTGAGTTTCATGTTCCTAGCTCCTTTCTGTAGACACGGCAACTTCGGGTTCTCTTTCGCCGATTATTTGAAATCCCGTTTCATTAATATTTTCTAATTGAGATTCTGGAAGACCAACAAATTTCGGTTCAAATACTTTTACCAGTGCAGGTAATACCGTCATACTCGTAATAAAACTGACTGTCACCGCAACAGAAACAAGCACACCAAAACGAATCAAAGGTACTACTTCACTGGTCGCAAGCACACCAAAACCAAACGCAAGTGCGATAAAGTTAAACAGCAATGCGCGTCCGGTAGATGGATAAAGCCTGAGAATAGCTTCATCGATAGATAGTTTTTGTTTTCGCACTAATGCGACTAAACGCTCAAGGGTATGCACTGCGAAATCAACCCCCAAACCGATAGCAATAGCAGCAAACATTGAGGTTCCCACCGCTAACCAGATGCCGGACACACCCATTGCTGCGTAAATTAACAAGATTGATAACGCAACAGGGATAACAGTAAACAAACCAGCGATGACAGAGCGGAAACTCAAACTGGCCATCAACCAAACCAATAGCAAAGAAACTGCAACACTGCCAAAATGACTTTCACCCAACCGTTCTATCCAATGATAATCTATGTTTACCCGACCACTGATATTGGCACTAATATCTGACGTGTTAAAGTTTTTATCCAAATAAGGCTGTATAGCTTCAATGACGACTTTTTCGTTTGTGTATAAACTGGAATCCATACGCACCCGAACATTTGCCAGGCGATAATCATAATCAACGACTTCATCAAAATCAGTCGGATCGCCACTGGCACTGTACAATAGAAAATATTGTGCGATTAAATCCGCATCTTCCGGTAAACGGTATTCTTGAATATTGTCTTCATTTAGCGCTCGATTCATTTGCTTTAAATAATCAACAATTGATGTGGAGCCATTAACATGATCTAGCGTTGTCACAAATTTCTGTAATGCTTCTATGCGTTGTAGATTTTCCGGTTCAAATAAATCTTCGTTATTCGGTGTATCAATAACAATATCGACATAGTGCGCGCCATCGAATGTTTCATTAATCACCGAATCCGCTTTAACGATGGGTTCGTCCTTCTGGAATATTGTTATTCGCGATTCATTCAATTCCAGTTTTGACGCAGCGAACAATCCAGCACCAGCAACCGCCAGGGAAAGAATCAAAATAGTGCCCGCCGCTTTAATCACCACTCTCCCAACGGCTAACATCAGGCCACCAAAAAAATCATTTTGTTCCACCGCTACAGTTGAGCTGCTATATGCTTTGCTGGGTTTCAGTCGTAAAAGAGATAAAAAGGCAGGCACGACTGTCAGTGAGTAAATTCCTGCGACAGCAACCCCCAACATGGCAAACAAACCAAAATAAGTCATGGGTGGCATAACCGATGCTAAACTCAGTCCTAAAAACCCAGCCATAGTTGTTAATGTCGTTAAGGTAATCGGGCGCCACATATGTAACATCATTCTAACAACAATTTGTTGTGCTGAATCTTTCGGAGCACGTGCAATTTCCTCATAATACTGGCTAAAAATGTGGATTGAATCTGCTACGGCAATACCAATCAAAACAACAGGCAATGCGTTTGTAATGACAAAGAAGGAAATATTGAAAAATGCCATCATGCCTAGAGCACTGGCAACGGTAGCCATGACAACCAGATTTGGTATTAAAGTACCTCGTAATGTACGAAAAGCAATAAACAATACAAATGTAATTATCAAACCGGCAATGGGATTTAAACGCTGCGCGTCAGCATCAATATACGCACCCATATACCCACTCACAGCACCTTCGCCTGCAATGTGAATGCTCTCACCATTGTTTACCGGTGCGGAATCAGTGAGATTTAAAAGTGTTTGATAAACAGCTTGGGCTTTGCTTTGATCAATTAGCTCAGCAACAATCAATGTCGCATTACCGTCTCTGGAAACCAGACTTCCAAGGTATAGCGGAAAATCCATTACCGCTGTACGTACCTTATTTGCATCGGCTTGAGTGATTGGCACAGGATCAAGAAATGGCGTCACTACCATTCCATCATGCGTGCCGATAATATCATTCTCCGTCGCCAGGCTTGTCACTCGTTCAGGATCAATATTCGTTACCTTTGCAACTTCATCAGTGAGCCATTTCACTAATTTCAGTGTTTCCGGATTAAATACGCCATCTGCTTTTTCATTAACGATAGCAATGACCATGGGATCTTTTAACCCGAATATTTCTTTTACCTGATCTCTGTATATCAAGGCGGGATGATCTGGTGGCATAAACGCATCTGAACGCGTATCCTTTTGTAGTGACGGTATAAAACTACCCACCGCGAACATCAAGATTAATCCAAGTAGGATAACGGCTTTTGGCCACCGTATAACAAATTGAAAAAATCTTTCAATCCGTGGATTAACTCCATCTTCTATTGAACTGGTTCCCATATTTATCCCCATAACAGTGCATATACACTTATTAAAAATAATTAATTTTCCATCCTGCAATTCAGCCACTTTGCATTTTTATTTCTCTTCAAACTCCCTCCCAATGTTTTACATAAAACATGTATATACACCTTATTATCTGACTAACATGGATACTAAAAACATAAATCTCACTATCCTTTGGCTCTCAAGCTGATGTTGATGATTGCATATACACCTATTGATGCTTTTTTTAAAAATCAATTTTAGCCGCAGCAGTTAAGTCACTCAGTAAAATTTTAGCCCGCTTTTCTCCTAAATGTTCAAGCATCTCACTTTGCGCTTCTTTCCAATACGGCATAGCTTCTTTAAGTACACTACGACCATGAGCGGTTAACTTGACAACTTTTACCCTTCTATCTTCACCCGGTGCAATCTCGATTAACCCTTCCTGTTCAAGAGGCTTTAAATTTCGAGTCAATGTTGTTCTATCGATTACCATCTGTTCAGCCAAATCGCTAATGCTCACCTGCCCTAACAAAGAAACTACCGACAAAATTGTAAATTGAGTACCCCTCAACCCTACTGGCTGCAATATACGATCATAATGTTGAGTCACCGCCCGCATGGCTTTTCGCAAATTGAAATGGATACAATTCGGCCTTTCCAGCAATGGTTTGTCTTTTTTAGTGCTCATATAGTGTATATACACCTTATAATCTAAATTATCAAGTTAAATTGATAATATTACAAAGTTACAGCACGTGGTAATTAGTTATCTCAATTTGAATATTTTACATATATTGCAGACATAATAGGTAAAATTCCCAGTATGGAAACAATCGTGGCGCCTACAGGAAGGTCAAAATGATACGCGAGAAACAAGCCAGCCACACAACCAATTAAACTAATTAGCCATCCGACTAGCATTTGTCTGGTAAATCCAGCGACAATCAAACTGGCACTGAAAGTTGGGATAATTAAGAAAGCGAAAACCAATAAAATGCCAGCGACATTTACAGCGAGTGTGATAACAACGGCAAATGATGCAAAAAACAAAAATTCCCAAATGAAACTCGGTGTAGATTTTTCATCTTCCGCAAATGATAACTGCAGAAACTTGCGGCGATATACTGCATGCAAAGTAATGACTAAACTATACAAAACAGCAATTACAGCGATTTCCTGCCAACTGGTCCAAAGTATATTGCCGTTAAATAGAGACTTGAGCTCTTCCATACCCTGGTTAGATCGACTGAGTATAACAATCGATAAGGCAGTTGCTACTACATAGACAATACCAATTGTTACTTCGCGAGCAATTTTATCGCGTATATTTCTTAATTTAGCAAAGGCAAACGCAAAAATTAAAGTAGCGATAAATGCGAAGAGTTGCGACTCCCATCCATGGGACTCCTTACCCAATAAAAACGCGACACTCACACCCAATGCAGCAACTTGCGCCAATGCAAGATCAATAAAAATGATACCTCGCGCCAGTACATGCAAGCCAAGGTAAGTATGTGTGATCACCATTAACACACAGACAATAAACGCTGGAAATAATAAATCCAATGCTTCCAGCATTATTTCTCCACCGATTTTAGTGCGGCTACAATATTATCAAATAAATCAAAATATGAATTGACATTTGGGTTTGCACCAACAGATTGGGGTATTATCACATATTTAATATTAGACTTACGTTGAAGCAATTGTGCCGAGCGAACTTCATAATAAGGTTCCATCAGTAAATAAGATATCTTTTCAGCCCTAATGGTTTTGATCAACTGCTTAAGATGTGACGGGCTGGGGGATAAACCGGGCTTCGGTTCTACATAACCTCGTATATTGAAATTAAACGCATCAGCAAGATAAAGCAGCGAAGTGTGATAGGCTATAATTTTCTCGCCATGAAGATGCTTCAACTCCGCTTTCCAGTGAATAATTTTTTCTTCCAATTCTTTCTTAAACTGAGCAAAACTTTCCTGGTAAAATTCCTTATTATCAGTATCAAGCTGACTCAAACGCTCAGCGATAGCTTTTGCCATCACTAATCCAAGGGAAGGGTCTAACCAATAATGAGGATTACCAGCAGCATGCACATCACCCATGTCACGGCTAACTGGCTCCAAACTTTTACCTTTTAACTCAATATAGTCCGACACATCTAAATAACCAAGCTGTCCAATTGCTACTTTGCTATTTCGCGAAGCGCGTAGTAAAGCCGGCAACCAACCCACTTCCATTTCCGCTCCAATAATAATCAACAAATCTGCACGAAAAACTTTGCGAATCATGCTAGGTTTAGCCTGTGCATAATGAGGATCACGGGTACCTTTTGTCAGGCTGGATACTGACACCTTATCGTCACCAATCTGGGCGACAAGAGCCGCAAGATCTGATGTGCTTGTGACAACATTGAGTTTGGCCCAGGTTGGTGTACAAATAAAAAAACAAATTGTAAAGAAAATAGCTTTATTCATGTCATTGCCTAAAACACATGTGCAGCATGAGAGCCAAGATTATATCCAAACTGCAACCACAGCAAATGCACATCTTCACCAACATGATGGGCATCATCATAATTATATTGCAAACGAATTTTACTAAACTCTGTCGGTAGCCAGGTTAAACTTAGTGCAGTGCGAAAGCGTTCATCGCCATCAATCGCATGCTTGTCATGTTCGTTACTATCAGCCATTTCTAGCCGCAAACCTGCTACCCACCCCGGTTTAAAACCATAATTTAGTTGTGAAAACCATCCAGTGTCTTTACGGGTAAAAACATCTTCCTCTATTTCTTCATAACTTCGGAATAAATATTCTGTATACCAGGAAACAAAGGGGAAACCACGCGAGCTATTCGTTGCCTGCCATTTTAGATATAAATCTGTTCCGTAAATGGCAGTACGTAAATCTTTATTAAATTCAACTCCATTTGCATTTGGCCCCCACACACCGGAAAAGCCGAGATTCGCACTTACATTGTCGTTCAAATCCAGCCCATTTAACCACCGCGCTGAATATAAAAAATCTTCCGGTCCATCAATTGAATATTCAATAGCGTCTTCTGTTTCACTCTCTTCACCGTGTCCATGCTCGCCAGCTAAAAAACTACCGCCAGTGGCTCCTTTCGCATTTTGAATACCAAAAAATAACTCTGCATACCATGGCAAGGGACTCAACCACGATACGCGCGCGCCTTGACTACGCAATCCATCACCACCCAATAAACGGCTTAAGACAATGGGTTGGTCGACAAAAGCCCAGCTGTGTGGGTGTAAGGTATTATGACGGCCAAATTCGGTGTAATACTGCCCGGCTTTAATCTGTAGTCCTGCGGGCAGCTGTTTCGTAAGTAAAAATGCTTCTTCTATTTCAACAATTGCCTCACCGTCATCATTGAGTAACATGATAATATTGGTTTGCGCATCAAAAAATGGATCTACTGCACCACCCAATGTTAATTCAAGATTTTGCAAGGTAAATCCAATTTTGGAGGGATCATGGCCTCCTCCCTGTAAATTAGAAATTGTTTCATTGCCCTTACTGGCCACACCTGCGGCAAATAATGTGGATAATCCAATATCCATTGGATTTTTATTTTGTTGCGATATTGATTGAGCGGCGCACACAGCGCTACACATGTTTATTCCAAGCATTAGGAATAAAACCAGCGTTTTTTCTAGCTTCATAAAACATTCATCCAGAAATTGATTAATAAGTAACGAACAAATCCGTGAATATAGAATCACAGAGCTTTGCCAAATAATTGTTATTAAACTTTATAAAGGAGGTGCGCGAGGATTATGTAAAAGAAAATAAATTGAGTTTTGAAAAATTTTCGCAAAAAAGAAAACTTTGGCGGGATTTGACGAGAACAGGACAAGATTATAATTGCTTGGGAGCAAGGGCGGGATCGAACCGGCAGTTGAACAATACTCACAAGCTTGCTCGTGATTAACGCCACTAGAAATCAATTCATTGTGCTGATAACTGACATGAAAAGCACTGAATAACAAAATGCAAACTAATAATAGCGGCATTATAAATTTATTACTCGAATGACTACGGCTTATTAAATTAATGCTCATATATCTATCAAACCCAGTTTATAGCTTGATTGTAGCTCAAAAAGGTGTCAAAAACCAAAATTAACAACAAAATGTAAAATTCAGCGTAGGTTACCATTCATAAACGATCAGCAGATTTTACTGTCGTCGCTCAGTCACCAATAAAAAATTCTCCGCACCTGCCATTTTCGCAATGTCAATCACCTCCACTACCCGATCATATTGCACACGTCGATCAGCTTGAATGGCGATGGTTTGCTTCATTGAGTCTTGAAAATGTTTGTGCAACAAGTTTAATAAAATATCTTCATTCACTTCAACGCCGTTAAAATAAATAAAGCCGTGGGCATCAATTTTCACTGTTAGGTCAGGCAAAATCTCTGCTGACTCGGCTTCTACTGCAGGCAAAATTACGGGCACGCCTTGTTGCTGAACAAAAGAACTTGCCAATAGAAAAAACACCAATAATAAAAACACTATATCAATTAGTGCCGTTAAATGTATTTTTGGTGCATGACGTTTTCGTGCGGGGAAATGCATTTTTCCTTAATCCGGTTCCGCGTGATTTTTTGACCACAGCTTCATAAATGAAATCGCCATATCTTGCAGTTCAGACTGTATGCTTGCCAGCCGGTTTTCGAGATGGTTATGGAAAAACAAAAGCGGTATCGCCGCTAACAAACCAAACGCTGTGGTTAACATGGCCTCCCAAATGCCACCCGCAAGTACCGATGCATTTACGCTGCCACCCATGCTTTCAACAACGTAAAAGGCTTTAATCATACCAATAACAGTCCCAAGCAAACCCAGCAGTGGCGAAACACTGGCGAGTACTGCCAGCGTACTTAAGGTTCGTGCAAGTATTGTTACTTCACGGTCAACTGCACGCACTAACACCATTTCAACTGTTTCGCGATCAGACGACTCTATATTCATGGCTTCTTTTAAAATACGCCTGTCAATAGCCACCCGACCAGATTCATGTGATTCGGATTTCTTGAATTTTTCAATTTCACCGGAAGCATTCAGCTCGCCAAGAGAATTGGCGCCAGCCAAATGATTTTGAACACGACGATACACAAACAAGCGTTCAAAAAAAATCGTCATGCCGATAATTGAACAACCTAATATGGGCCAGATAAGCAATCCACCTTTTTCCAATAACTCGAACATTGCCAGGTTATTCAAATCACTCTCATCTCCCGAATGTAAAAATGGTAAATTTATGATCTTAAACTTTATATTATTGATGAAACACCAATAATTGTTTGATTTTCACCCAACAACCAAAAACACGTAAGCAAAAAGGATAATAGATGCAAATCACCTTATATCAAATCGATGCATTTGCAAACAAGCTATTTGAAGGTAATCCGGCTGCAGTTTGCCCATTACAGAGCTGGCTACCCGATACATTAATGCAACAAATCGCTGCTGAAAATAATCTGTCTGAAACCGCCTTTTTCGTACCAACAGATTCAGGTTTTCATATTCGCTGGTTCACACCGATTGCTGAAGTTGATTTATGCGGTCATGCAACACTCGCAAGTGCTTATGTGATTTTTTATATCCTGGGTTATGATAACACCGAGGTCCACGTTTGTTCGAAAACCGGTATGTTATTTGAGAACAACACTATCAATTTCAATTCCAGGAGTGGCTTGTTAAAAGTCAGCAAAAAAGACAACTCCCTGGAAATGGAATTTCCTGTACAAACACCAAAATCATGCCCAACACCTAAAACGCTTGCGACCGCATTTAAGCATAAACCCATAGAATGCCTAAAAGCGAAAGATTATATTGTGGTTTTTAATAATGAAGATGAAGTGTTAAATGCCCAACCGGAATTGATAAAGTTAAGCAAACTGGACTTACGTGGTGTGATCATTACTGCCCCCGCTAAAAATTATGATTTTGTCTGCCGTTTTTTTGCACCGAAATATGGCATCAATGAAGACCCGGTAACGGGTTCTGCATATACTCAGCTAGCACCTTATTGGGCAGAAAAACTCGGCAAGAATAATTTCTCAGCCAAACAAGTTTCACAACGTGGTGGCGAAGTTGGTCTGCAGTTAATTGCAGACAGGGTAAAGATTTCCGGAAAGGTGGTTAAATATATGGAAGCGAAAATTGAGATTAACCAATAATACAACGACTCGCTTTTCGTATTGATTGGCCCTGAAATTGAGTATCCACCAACATCAGACATATTGACCAAGCTTCAACACCTCTCTTAAAAACAATAAGTTCTAAAAAACTTATAACGATTGCCGATATATTGTAAACACTGCTAATTTCCTGAAAACCAGATCATTTTTTGCATAAAAAGTGATTTACAAGCATTATGCGGAGAATCAATGAAAGTCGCCACATCCTGGAGCACCAGTCAGGGAGCTCAAGCCATTGATAGTGCCTACCAGGCATTATTTGACCAACTGGGGGCAACTCCCAGTTTTTTGGTTTTGAGTTGTACTACCGATCATGATCCCGATACCTTATTACAAGTATTGCATCAGCAAATCTCCAATACGCCACTGATAGGTGCCACCAGCTGTCTGGGAGTGATGACCCAATCAGGATTCCATGGTGAAAACGGGAGTGGCCTTGGCCTTTATGGCATGCTGGATACAGATGGAAATTATGGTGTAGGCGCAGCCGCTATTGGTGATGATCCTCGTCAAGCTGCTAAACAAGCAGTTAGCAAAGCATTAATCCAGGCAAATTGCCCCGGCGAAGTACCTGCTATGATTTGGATGTCTGCAGCGCCAGGGCATGAAGAAGCCTTAATCGAAGGAATTGCTGATGTTTTGGGAAGTGAAGTACCTGTCGCCGGCGGCAGCGCAGCTGATAATACTGTCAGCGGCGAATGGCGACAATTTGCTAATGATGAAAGTTTTTCCGATGCTGTTGTGGTGGCAGCCCTATTCCCGTCAACAGAAATCATATACGCCTTCCATAGCGGTTATGAACCTACCGAATTAAAAGGAATTGCCACAAAAACTGAAGGCCGTTTGCTTAAGGAAATCGATGGCAAACCCGCTGCGAAAATTTATGACCAATGGGCTGGTGGTATCATTAATAACTCGTTAAAAGGCGGCGGAAATATTCTCGCGGATACGACATTGCAGCCCTTTGGACGTGTCGCCGGTTATATTGGCAAGATACCCTATTATCAACTATCTCATCCTGATACTGTCACAAGAGACGGTGGCTTGACTTTGTTTACTGATATCGAGCAAGGTGAAGAATTAATACTCATGCGTGGTTCCCCGGATAGCCTGATATCCCGTGCAGGACGGGTTGCCTCTTCCGCGTTGGACACCTATAACGCAAAAGCTGATGATGTCGCCGGTGCGCTTGTCATCTACTGTGCCGGTTGTATGCTAACCGTGCAGAGTCGTATCGACGAAGTTGTTTCCAGCGTTTGCGATGTATTACCTGAAACACCTTTTCTCGGGGCGTTTACTTTTGGTGAACAAGGCTGTTTTATCGGCGGTGAGAATAGGCACGGCAATTTAATGATTTCTCATATTCTGTTTTTAAAATAATTCCATTGTTATGGCAAAATCAGAACATCTACTGGAAACGCTGCTTGATTTGGAGCGCGCTCGACAGCGTGAATCTGAATTGCGTATTGAATCCGAAGTGTTGCTTGATGGTTTACATTCAATTACCGAAGCGCAGGATACAGAATCACTTTTTCAAGCTTTGATAGAGATTCTACGCACGATAGTTGATTTTCAACATGCGTTTATTTTGAAAATGCAAGCCGATCAGACAATGCTTCCCATCGCCTCTACAAAAAAATCCCTATTGCAAACAATATGGCAACCCGGTGATTTGTTTAAACGGGTGTTATCAGGCAGACCCGCAGCAGTATTTGATATAGAACAAGTCAGTGAATGGGCTGCCTTACCGGCAAGCATCCGATCTGATATTAAATCTGCCTTGCATATTAGTGTGCAAAATCGTGAAACCGATGTCATTCTAATTTGTACACATGCGGAACCTAAACATTTTAATCCAGGCGATATTAAACAATTGCAGCGATTTGCACCGCTGGCATCCCAGGCCTTAACCACGCTGGATTTGCAACGCGCATTTACTGAACGTGATCGCTTCTTCGGTTTGTCGTTGGAGCTTATGGCAATTGTCAACATTGATGGTAATTTTATTCAGCTCAATAATGCCTGGCAAAAAATCCTCGGATATCCCAAAGAAACCTTCAAAGAACGATCACTATTCAGCTTCGTCCGCTCCAGAGATCGCAAACATATGTTAGCTGTCATTCAACAATCCGATCTGGATCGTGAACCCCGGGTTGATCAATACCGCTTTCGCTGTCACAACGGTAAAACCCGTTGGTTATCCTGCAGCATGATCCGATTTCAGGATGAGAATCTCTATTATATCGCCGCACGAGATGTAACCGACCAGGTATTGGCCGAAGAAAAACTGTTTCAGGATGCCCGGCATGATGCATTAACCGGCCTGTTTAACCGGGCATTGTTCATGGAGCGACTGGAACAGGCTATTGATCATGCCAATCGCCAGTCATATTTCGAATTTGCCGTGCTATATCTTGACCTGGATCGCTTCAAATTAATTAACGATAGCCTGGGACATTTGGCGGGTGATGATTTGTTGGTTGAAGTCAGTAATCGGTTAAGTCACGCGATAAGAAATACCGATACGGTGGCACGTCTGGGTGGCGATGAATTTATCATCTTGCTTGTTGATATGAAAAACCCACCGGATGCCGGTCGTATGGCGCAGCGTTTATTGGCAAGCATCTCTGAACCAATGATGGTACGGGGAAGCAAGGTCAGTATTTCCGCCAGTATTGGTATCACCTTTAGCTCACTAAAATATGACAATAATGTTGATGTGTTACGTGATGCCGACATCGCCATGTATGCAGCAAAAAATGCCGGCAAATCCCAGTACATGGTCTTCGATCAAGTGATGCATGAAAAAGCGGTAACCCAGTTGGAAATGGAGATAGACTTACGCCATGCCATCAATGAAAACGAATTCACCTTACATTTTCAACCAATTATTGATATCAATAGCGGTCATATTGTCTCCATCGAAGCATTAATTCGCTGGCATCATCCGAAAAAAGGTTTTGTGTCTCCATTAGACTTCATATCCGTGGCAGAAGAAAACGGTCTTATTGTACCCATTGGGCAATGGGTTTTCGAAGAAGCCTGTAAAGCAATCAAACAATTCCAAGAACAACTTTCTGATCAAAATGCCTTATCAATACACATTAACATATCAGCACGACAATTCTGGCATAACGATTTTATAGATAATATCGTGGCATTTTGTAAAAAAATTGAACTGGAAACAAAAAATGTAATTCTGGAAGTCACAGAAAGCGTCATCATCAATAGTGCGAATGATGCAGCAGAAATTTTCCAGTCGATAAAAGCTCAAGGATTTCTTTTATACATTGATGATTTTGGAACAGGATTTTCATCTCTCAGTTATTTACATCAATTTCCGTTTGATGGATTGAAAATTGATAGATCTTTTGTAAATCAAATGGGGAAAAGCGATAAATGCGATAAACTGGTAAACACCATTGTTGTGCTTGCTAAAAACTTTGATATCGATCTGGTCGCCGAAGGTGTAGAAACCAGTGATCAGGCTGAACGCCTAAGGCAAATGGGATGCAATTTTGCGCAGGGATTTTTATATTCCAAACCAATTCCCATGCCTGAAATTATTGATCTCCTCAATGATTGATAAATCAACCCATTTCAACAACTGTGTACATTAGCTTTGAAGTTCGGTACTCAACCATCGAATTGGTAAGTTTGCAAGCTCCTTAAAAGACAAACTCCCCAGCAAACATAAATATATCACCCTCCAGCCCTGTACTTTGGCTATAACGTTCATATTTCAATTGAAACTGCGAATTGCCCAGATTTCTGGGTGAATAGTTTAATTTCAAACCATACAACTTAGAAGAAAAAGCTTTTAGCGAACTGGCGGAAGTCAGATAATTTTCATTACCTGTATAGCTGGTTTTCATAAATTCCACGGCGCTTTGATCATAAAAACGTAATTCTGCGCGCAGCTGCAAGCGTTTGCTGATATTTTGGTATGCTTTTAACTCCAGCGTATTGGATGTTAACTGCCAATCATCTTGATAATATCGATATCCTGCATGCAGCGCAGTTTTCGTTGGCAACCAATGAGCATATCGCAACGCAACAGCATGGCGAGTGCGCGTTGATGGTAAAAACTCATCAAATAATAAGTCATTTTCCAGCTTAATTTGTCGGTTACCCGTACTTAAAAATCCGTCGTTTGCTTGTAATGTATATCCGACTTGCATGAGTGAGCGTGGTGTCAATACCTGCGTTAATGCCAACGAGAAATTATCCACATTTTTTGATTCCGCTTCTGACATGTAGCGACCTTCCACCGTATCAAAATTATGTGCATAACCTGCACTTAACGTAGTATTGCGTCGATTAAAATCCCGAGAAAAAGAAACAGAAGGTGAATGTGATTTATAATCTTTTTCTATACTTCTCAAATAACCGCCACTAAACGTCCAGTTACCGACAATATGAGAAGCACTGACAACATATTCCTGTCGTGTATCCACCGAAGAGTCGAGTTCCCCAGTAAATTGAGAAGCGCCTGAAACCGCATCAACATCATCATAATTGGTTTCTACGCGATCCACGGTAATTCTAGCATTCAATGTGGTTTGCAATGAGAGATCATTCTCGAAAGCAATAATAGGTTTAGTGATTGTTAATCCAGGCTCCAGACTGTAATAATGAGTCGTAACATTCAAGCTACTATCGGCGAATACACTCCACTGTAAACTAAACAGAATTAACAATCCTGCAAAGAACCGCATTCGACGACGTCGATAACTCGCCAAACTAAACAAGCTATTAATTGCAGCCACAGCCACCACCACCAACACCAAATCCACCAGTTGAACCTTCCAGAGAATTAAGAAAATGTTCTCGCGCTGCAGTTTCTACTACTTCAGTATCAAACTGCATTTCCTGTTTCGAGAGAACTTCTCGCTGAAAAGGTTGAACATTAGCACAGGCATTCAGCCCGATTAATATCAACACCACTATAGCTGGCAGTTTAACTTTCATAATCATTACTTTAATAAAGAAGAAATTTCTTTTTGCCATTTACCAGGATCTTTTTTTGGATTAAATCCATAATGGGAATAACGCACGACACCTTCACCATCTAAAATAAAGGATGAAGGCATTGCAACCGCGCCAAACTTTGAAACAACATCGGTTTCCGGATCAAATAAAACCAGGCTTTTAATTTTAAACTCTTCGAGAAATTGTTTTGCGTTTTCTCGCTCACTATCAATATTAATTGCTAGTACTACAACATCTTTATTTTTCGCTTGAAGTTGATCTAACATAGGTAACTCTTTGCGACACGGCGTACACCAGCTCGCCCAGAAATTCACAAATACGACCTTGTCTTTAAATTCATCCAATCCGTAAAATCTTTCATCCGATCCTTCAAGCTTAAAAAAAGGTGCCGGTTCACCAACTGATACCGCAAATGTAACAGCTGGCAAAACCAGGCAGAAAACCAGAAGCATTTGTTGTAACAGGGAGGGATGAAATGACTTCTGGATAAAACTTTTTACACCATCAGCGGGAAGAAATTTAATTCTCCCCGCTGGAGTTGCAGCTTCAGCTTGCCGTGAAACGTTAAGGTTAGAAAAAACGATCATTAGATTAAATTCCTGTCAGGATCAATTATTTTTCGCGCCTTCACTAATCCATTGACGAATAACTTTGTAATCAGCATTATCCGCAGATCGCCAGGAAGCACCACCGCCGTGTTTTGATCCATACATGGGTGTTACCAACATCAAACTGGCATCAGGGTTATCGATATTGACAATATCGCTGATTCCTTTTTCAGAACCCTCATCTTTTAAAAAGGCAGACAAATCCAAACCACCACCATAAGCGTATTTAGTGCCTTTAGGATATTCCACCCAGGGTCGGGCCTTTTCAGGTAAATGACAAGACTTACAACGGTTTTTCAGAACCGGCATAACATGCTTTTTAAAGCTCACGTTAGTTTCGGGGTATTTTGACAAGGTCGGAAAACCACTCGCCAGCAATGCACCGCGACTATTTAAGGGCGCATGATGCATTCCACAACTCATGCGTGAAGTGGTGGAGCTGCTACCACCCACGCCGGCCAATGTCATCATGGAAGTCACAAGATCACCATTTTTTACCCAGGCTTTGTAGCGCCAGGTTGTGGAGCTTGCACGGTTTTCTTCTTCTGTTTTTTCCGGATCCCAGGCTTGTGGATCTGAAGCAATATCCGCATAAGTAAAAAAGTTACCTGAGTCATTGGTAGTCATACTGACGACATTGCCTTCCACATCCTCGAGAATTATCTCAGCACCTGCGAGTGGTTCACGCCCGGCTCTATCTTTATACAATGTACCCGCCATGCTGAAGATGGTTTCACTGGCTTTGCCGGTTTCTGAATGACAGATTCCGCAATCTTCACCGGTCATATGAAATTCATTACCGGCAGCATCACCCGCTTTGGCATCATCACTGAGTTCGCCATTATCCTTACCGACTACATGTCCGCTGGGTGCTTCAGCCCATTCCATGCCTTCGGGTGTAAAGACACGTTCATCAGCTTGCACCTGGGTGCAAAGTAATAAACTGCTAATTAAGAGTATGAGTTTTTTGTTGGTTTGCATTGTTGTTCTCCTGATATTCCGCACTTATTAGTGATGACCAGCGTGTGGATCTGCTTCTCCACCCGGCGCATGTGTATTTTCTGCAATCTTCACATCACTACCGCTATGCAAATCTTTCAACTCAACACCACCATCATGTTTATTGGCACCTGGCGCGCCAGCAAAAACGCTGTGATCGTCACTCGCAACAAAAGCACCGTATTCAGCACTGTGCACTTCTTGAGGAAATGCCATTGCTGCATTTGCCACAGTTAACTCAACAGAAGAATCTTCAACCATCATGTCTTCACCGTGAAATAAATAAACATTTCCGGTAATTAGTGCTTCGCCGTCGCTTCCACCATCAGCCCATTTTGCACCAACAATAATATCTGCTTTTCCATTGCCGTCGACATCCGGTACAACTTTAATGGATGAGGCAAACTTGTCATCAACCGAAGCACCAACAACTTTAACTAATCGATAATCCGCATTATCCTCAAAATATTCTGCCGGAAGATCATCTCCACCTTTGAATACATATAAACTTCCTGCATTGTCATAGATAGACGGTGCACTTCGACGAGGGTTTCCAACCACAATATCGCCAAAACCATCGCCGTCCATATCACCCGCATAAGCAAGGCTGTAACCGAATCCAGAACCGCCATGGCGGCCACTATCACTACGAATATTTACATTAGGTGTTGGGTCAGCTTCAATTCGGGTTTTTAAGTCAGTGCCGCCGTAATAAATGTAAACCTTGGCATGGCCATCCATAATAATATCGGCAACACCATCACCATTAACATCACCGGTAGCAACAGCCATTCCTACACTGGCATTGACTTTATCACCTTGAATAATGACATCTGGCGTATCATTTAACCCCGTACCACCAAAGTAGACATACACAGCACCCGCCTGAAATTCTTCATGAAAAGTGTACGGTGCCGTGACAATAACATCATTGACGCCATCACCATTAACATCGCCTCCGGCAAGGGCAAAGCCAAATTTATCAAAGGCATTTTCACCATTGAGTTTCGTCAATAATTTTGGTGGATTTTCACCACCCTGATAAACATAGGCCGCACCACTAATACCGGCCTGCCCCTCAGCATTGATTGCGCCTACCGCAAAATCAGCAACATCATCCCCATTTACATCACCAAGATTAGCGAATGAAAAACCATAATAGTCACCTTCGCCTTCGCCCGATAAATATGTACTGATATCGTTTGCAGGATTGTTTTGATAATCAAGATAAATTAGTGCAGCACCAGATTTACTGCTAGTTGGTTTGGCCTCTGGTGCGCCAACGATGAGATCCAGCTTGCCATCGCCATTAACATCAATAATGTCACCTGACGTACCGGTACGACTTGTGGTTAGATTTATTACGCTGGACTTTGCTTCCGGATTGCCGTCGTCTTCTGAGTCACTGTTGCAAGCAACAACAAGACTGGCCATCAAAATACTCAGACTGAGCTTCTTGTACATGAATACCCCCCTTTTTCCTTTTTAAAACCCACCGGTTTTATTTAGGAATATTCTATTCACAAGAAATATTTTTGTCGTGTGACATGTTGTCGCAGGCGTGATATGACGCACATAAATGCGTTATTTCACATCGATATAACCTGTAATGACAACGGACATAAAGAATGCATACGAAAATTAACACGCAGTGAATAGATCCATATAAGCTTGAAGGAAGAATCCATGCTGCGACAGCTTATTATCATATACTCTCTTTATTCCCTTCTTGTAAACATATAGCGCTGAAAACGTCTGAATAGGGTTGGCAAGTTAGAAAAAACAATAGAAAATAAACGTGTCATAAATGATTGACAGTAATAAATTGAGAAACATCATCGGCAAAACTCACTACGAGTCTAATTACTTTTATATTTACCTTACAGTTGCATAAATTCTAAAGAAGATTGCCTGTTTAGGCTATAAAACAAGTAGTAAAACTCAAATATTTTCTCGATTCTGGAATTAACCCATGGTGAAATCCAGGCTCAAGAAAAAAAC
>Ga0316207_10000183_pt1 | contig 125774 bp, 129 predicted proteins | sample 6weekpyrite_MG_FD_204943 | JGI IMG/M metagenome (GOLD analysis project Ga0316207, IMG submission 204943) | Microbial mat bacterial communities from mineral coupon in-situ incubated in ocean water Damariscotta River, Maine, United States -... | ecosystem: Environmental > Aquatic > Marine >...
TCAGTAAATGGCTCTATCATAGGTTTTTTTGTGTTAACACATTGTGAGCGAATCCAAGTATCTGATTTCATTCCCATTAATTATACTCCTTAAGCTAAGTGACGATATTATACCACCACAAAATAAAAATTCATAAAAGAGAGCAGACTTAAATGAAACTTGACGAAATCAAAGATCTTATCGGTCTATTTGATGAGAGTAATTTATCAAAAATAGAGATTGAACGAGAAAAATTCTCAATAAAATTAGAAAAAGAGGCAATAGTAACGGTATCTGCTCCTGTAGCACAGGCCGTTTCTGCACCTGCAGTAGTACAAACAGTTGAAACTAAAACTGCAATTGTTCAAGAGAGTGATGAAGTTGAGGGTGATAAATTAAACTCACCAATGGTTGGGACATATTATGCTTCGCCATCACCAGATTCACCTCCATTTGTAAAAGTAGGTGACACTGTTAAAAAAGGTCAAGTTTTAGCAGTTTTAGAAGCCATGAAAATAATGAATGAGTTTGAAGCTGAGTATGATTGTCAAATTCTTCAATCACTTGTTACTGATGGACAGCCAATAGAGTATGATATGCCACTTTTCATTGTTAAAAGAATCTAACAATGGCAGAAATAAAACGAATTTTAGTAGCTAACCGTGGTGAAATAGCTCTTCGTGCTATTAGAACTATTCAGGAGATGGGTAAAGAGGCAATCGCAATTTACTCTACTGCTGATAAAGACGCTTCATATATTCATTTAGCAGATGCTGCAATCTGTATTGGAGGGAATTTAAGTTCTCAGAGCTACTTAAATATTCCAGCAGTTATTGGAGCAGCAGAGATTAGTAATTGTGACGCTATTTTCCCAGGTTATGGTTTTTTAAGTGAGAATCAACATTTTGTAGAGATTTGTAAGCATCATAAACTTGTTTTTTTAGGACCATCATCTGAAGTTATGCAACTCATGAGTGATAAAAGTAATGCTAAAGAGGTGATGATAAAAGCAGGTGTTCCAGTAGTTCCAGGTTCTAAAGGTGCACTAAATAGTATTGAAGATGCAAAAGAGCGTGCAAAGGAGACTGGTTACCCAGTAATTCTTAAAGCTAGTGCTGGTGGTGGTGGACGTGGAATGCGTGTTGTTGAAGATGAGTCCTATTTAGAAAACTCATACCTTACCGCTGAGAGTGAAGCAATTAGCTCTTTTGGCGATGGAACGCTATATATGGAAAAATTCATAAAAGATCCACGTCACGTTGAAGTTCAAGTATTAGCAGATAAGCATGGCAATGTAATTCATGTTGGTGAACGTGATTGTTCAATGCAAAGACGCCATCAGAAGTTAATTGAAGAGAGTCCAGCTATCGCATTAACTGAAGAAGTTCGTAAAAAGATGCATCAAGTTGCAGTTGATGCAACTAAGTACATTAAATATGAGGGTGCAGGGACATTTGAATTTTTAGTTGATGATAAATTGAATTTTTATTTCATGGAGATGAATACAAGACTTCAAGTTGAGCATACAGTTAGTGAGATGGTAAGTGGTTTAGATATTATAGAATTAATGGTAGATATTGCAGAGGGTAAAGAGTTACCATCACAAGATAGTTTTACACTTCAAGGTCATGCAATTGAGTGTAGAATTACAGCAGAAGATCCTATTAAATTTATTCCATCAGCTGGGAAAATAGTTAATTGGATAATTCCAGGTGGTAAAGATGTTCGCGTAGATACACATGCGTTCGCAGGCTATACAGTTCCACAGTATTATGACTCTATGATAGGAAAATTGATTGTTTATGCTTCTACTAGAGAAAGAGCAATTGCAAAGATGCGCAGAGCTTTAGATGAATTTACAGTTACTGGAATTAAAACAACAATAGCATTTCATAAGAAGATGATGAACAATAGTGATTTTGTTACAAATAATTTTGATACTAAGTATTTAGAGAGAACGATGTAAGTTTTTAGCAAAGGATTTAAATCCTTTGGTCTATATAGCTGGGTAGATTATCTAGGTTCTCGTAAAATTTTTATATCTGCAGTTACACGTAGTTTTTGAAAATAGTTTTTTAAGGTGCGCTCACGTTTCTCTTCCATAATTGAATTTATAATATTGTTCTTTACTTTTTCAATTGGAGCTAATTGTAGATCATTTTTTGACTGCACATAATAAAGTGCATACCCAGCATCTTTATCTGGAACAATTGAACTAAATGATTGCTCTTTAGTGTTATGTAGCAACTTTACAAAGTCTGGACTTAAACCTTGTGTTTTTAGTGTCATATTTTGACGTGATACCCCTTGTGGATTCATTAATGGGTTATTAGCTACGCTTTGAAGAATTTTAGGGTCTTTAGCTCTGTATTGAACAACATCGTAAGAGGATGCTATGCTAAAGTCATTTTTGTTAATTCTATAATAGTCAGATATTTCACTGTCGTCAGGCATTTTCATTTTTGAATATGTAATTGAACTGTATAGTTTTTTCTGGAGTAATTGGCGATTTAGTTGCTCTTTTAACTGTTTTGAACTCATACCACGTGAATTTCTAAGTGCCTCTGTAAATTCCATTACACTCATACGATTACGACGGGCTAGTGTTGAAATCTCATTTTGAAGTTCAGCATCACTTATCTCTATATTTCTTTGTTTCGCTTCAGACTCTTCTAACTTTTTTCTAACAAGAAGGTTCATAGCATCATTTTGAGAAATACTTTTTTGTGTACTTAACTCTTCAATTTCATACAGTGTTATTGGAGTATTATTCACAACAACTGAAACACCATTTATAATTCCTGCACTTAAAATGCCAAGTGTAGTAAGAGATGTTAAAAATATTTTTTTCATATATATGCAACCTATAATTAAATTGCCAAATTTTACCCTTATTTAACATAGCAGAAGCTAAAATGCGTAAGTTGTAATTTATAAAAATAGGATATTTATGGTTGTTACAAGGTTTGCTCCAAGCCCTACTGGTTACCTTCACATAGGTGGACTTCGTACTGCACTTTTTAGTTATCTTTGGGCTAAAAAAAATGGTGGAAAATTTTTACTTAGAATTGAAGATACAGATAAAGATCGTCACAATGAAGATGCGGTAGAAGCTATATTAAAAGCTTTTAAATGGGTAAGCCTCGAGCATGATGATGCTATTGAGTACCAATCTAGGCGTTCTGAAATTTACAAAAAATATGTAGATCAGCTTTTAGATGAGGGCAAAGCCTATAAATGTTATATGAGTAAAGATGAATTAGATGCTCTTCGTGAGGAGCAATCTGCAAAAAAAGAGCGTCCTCGTTATGATGGGCGTTATCGTGACTTTAATGGGACTCCTCCTGAGGGAATAGAACCTGTGATTCGAATTAAAGCTCCTATTAGTGGGGCAATTGAATTTGATGATGGTGTTAAAAAACAGATGTCATTCAATGCTGAAGATATTATGGATGACTTTATAATTGTGCGTTCTGATGGAAGTCCTACATATAATTTTGTTGTTGCAGTTGATGATGCACTTATGGGTGTGAACAATGTAATACGTGGCGATGATCACCTTTCAAATACTCCAAAACAGATTGTTGTCTATAAAGCATTAGGTTTTACACTACCAAAGTTTTACCATGTTCCGATGATTCATAATGAAAGTGGTAAAAAGCTCTCTAAACGTGATGGTGCCACTGATGTTATGGCATACAAAGAGATGGGTTATACTCCTGAGGCATTATTGAATTTTTTAGTTCGTCTTGGTTGGAGCCATGGAGATCAAGAGATTTTTTCAATGGAAGAGATGTTAAATCTTTTTGATCCATCAGATATTAATAAGTCAGCCTCTATTTATAATACTGAAAAGCTTAATTGGTTAAATGCACATTACATGAAAAACATGAGTAATGAGACATTGGCAAAAGCACTTGAGCACTATGGCCTTTTGATTGTTAGCAATGATAAGAGAGAGATATTATTAGATGCAATAAAAGAGCGAGCACAAACTTTTGGTGAATTAGCAGATGCTGCGAGATCTATTTTAGAAGCGCCAACTGAATATGAAGCAAAGTCAATTAAAAAGCATCTAAAAGAGATGAATGTAATAGTTTTAAAAGATTTTTATGAGCGTCTTAAGAATTTGGAGAAGCGTCTTAATCTGCCAGTAGATTACGAAGATATTTTTACTAAAACATTAGAGTCTAATGATGCTGGAATACCAAAATTAGCTCAACCAATTAGAATAGCCTTAGTTGGTCGAGCAGTTAGTCCATCTGTTTACGATGTTATGAGTGTTTTAGGTCAAGATGAAGTTGTACGTAGAATTGAAGTTATGTTAGAAAGATTAAATTTAAATTCGTAGGGGGAATTGAAATGATTACAACTGAAGAGGCTTTAGCATACCACAAAGAACCACGTGCAGGAAAGTTGTCTGTTTGTGCAAGTGTTCCATTCAAGAGTCAAAAAGATATGGCATTAGCATATACGCCAGGTGTTGCAAAACCATGCCTAGAGATTGAAAAAGATCCTCAAACTGCTTATGATTATACTATTAAAAGTAATTTAGTTGCAGTTATTTCAAATGGTACGGCAGTACTTGGCCTTGGAAATATTGGTGCACTTGCTTCAAAACCTGTTATGGAGGGTAAAGCTGTTCTTTTTAAACAGTTTAGTGATGTAGATAGTTTTGATATTGAGGTAGATAAAACTGATATTGATGAGTTTTGTAACGTAGTTGAAGCAATTGCTCCTACATTTGGTGGAATTAATCTTGAAGATATTAAAGCACCTGAATGTTTTGAGATTGAAAAACGTCTGATTGAGACTCTTGATATTCCTGTAATGCATGATGATCAACATGGTACAGCAGTTATCTCAACTGCTGGTATGATTAACGCTTGTGAACTTACTGGGCGTAAGTTTGAAGATTTGAAAGTTGTAATTGTAGGAGCTGGGGCAGCTGCAATTAGTAGCGCTAGAATGTACAGTTTTATGGGTGTTAAATCTATTACTTTAATTGATTCAAAAGGGGTAGTTCATAGTGGACGAACTGATTTAAATAAATATAAAAGTGAATTTTTAATTGATGAAGATATAACCCAACAAGAGGCATTTGTTGGAGCTGATATGGTTTTAGGGCTATCTCGTCCAAAATCTATTACAAAAGAAAATATTAAAGTAATGGCTGAAAATCCGATTGTATTTACAATGGCCAATCCAACACCTGAGATTTTTCCCGAAGAGGTTATGGAAGTTAGACCTGATGCGATTAGTGCGACTGGAAGAAGTGATTTTCCTAATCAAGTTAATAATGTTTTAGGTTTCCCTTTTATCTTTCGTGGTGCTTTGGATGTTCGTGCATCTGAGATAAATTCACAGATGAGAGCAGCCGCCGCACACGCGCTTGCTGAGCTAACAAAAAAAGAGGTACCAGAGTACCTAAATGAACTCTATGGTACTAAACTTACATTTTCAAAAGATTATATTATTCCAAAACCATTTGATAAGCGCCTAATTTATGAAATTTCTAGTGCAGTGGCACAAGCTGCTGTAGATAGTGGAGTGGCAAGAATAAAAGATTTTGATGCAGTATCATATAAAGAATCTTTAAAGAACAGAGTACCAAGCTGTAGTAAGTAATGGCTTGTATTGAGGGGATAGCTTTTTTAGCTATCGCTACAATAGTCTCACTGATTTATGCATTTTCTAAAAATTGCCCATCTGCTGAAGATACTAAAGAGATAGAGTATGTTAGTGCAGAACAAGCACTATCTGAAAAAAATCGTCTCTCATATTCTCTTGAAGATGAGGAGAAAAGAATCTCATCTTTGAACGATTATAATGTAGACATTATGAAACTGCATTATGACAAATACCCAACACTTCTACCACATCAATTAAGAGATTTTTCTAGAAAAAGTGACCAAGTATATTTTTATAGTAACTCTCTTGTCTTTATTTTTCCATTTTTCGATGGAAATGAAGCAATTAAACATAAGATAGAAGAGAGATATGCACAATTTATCAAATTAAGATATGAAGAGATAGAACTTAAAAAGGTAGAGTGGTTTGAATTTAATTCAAGTAAACCACTCTATCGTGATGAGTTTATGAACTAAAAGCTAAATTTAGAGCACTAAAAAGTGCTTTAATTGAAGCTATAGTAATGTCTGTATCTTTCCCAACACCAAATTGTGTATTGAAGTCTGGCGTTTGAATTTGAATATATGCTACAGCTTCTGCATCAGAACGCTCACCTCTAGAGTGTTCAGTATAGTTTAGAACTATAAACTCTTTTTCAAACACTTTTCTGATAGCATTTACACAGGCATCTATTGGCCCATTTCCAGTCGCTTCTGTTTTCTCTTCTTTCCCATCTATATTAAATACTATAGATACACTTACACTTTTTTGACGGCTTGATTCGCTATTGATTGCAAAGTCAATTAGTTCAAGAAACTTTTTAGGTTCACAGTAGTGCTCTTCAAAAATCTTTACAATTGCATTTTTATCTATCTCTTGGCCACTCTTATCTGTATGGCTTTGGATTAATCTTCCAACTTCTGGATACATCTTTTTTGGAAGATGGTAGCCATAAGAATCATCTAATACATACGCGACACCACCTTTTCCTGATTGTGAGTTTATACGAATAATGTCTTCATAAGTTCTTCCCACATCGCTTGGATCAATTGGTAGATATGGAACTTCCCACTCTGCATGTTCTTTCTGCGAACGTTGATAAGCAAGACCTTTATTAATCGCATCTTGGTGTGAACCTGAAAATGCAGTGTATACCAAATCACCAACATATGGATGACGTGGGTGTGTCTTCATACGAGTTACTTGCTCAACTACTTCAACAACTTCATTCACATCACTAAAGTTAAGTTTTGGGTCAATCCCTTGAGATGCTAAATTTAAAGCTAAGGTAATAATATCAACATTACCAGTTCTCTCACCATTTGAAAGTAATGTCCCCTCAACTCTTTGTGCACCTGCAAGTTGAGCTAATTCACTAGCTGCAATACTTGTACCTCTATCATTATGTGTGTGCGCGCTAATTATTACATGCTCACGTCTTTTTAATGAGCGCGACATCCACTCAATTTGATCAGCGTAAATATTTGGAGTTGACATCTCAACAGTTGATGGCAAGTTGATGATGATTGGGTTTTGCTCATCTGCACCCCATGCTTCAATTACAGCGTTACAAATATCTCGAGAAAATTCTAACTCAGTCCCTGTAAAACTCTCAGGCGAATACTGAAGTAAAATTTTACTATCAGCTGTTTTTACACGCTCCTTTATCCAAGCGACACCTTGTAGGGCGAGAGCTATAATCTCATCTTTCTCTTTTTGAAAAACAATCTTTCTTTGAGCAATAGAAGTTGAATTGTAAAGATGTACAATAGCTTTTTTTACACCACGTAAAGATTCAAAAGTTTTTTCAATCAAATGCTCTCTTGCTTGAACTAAAACTTGAATAGTTACATCATCTGGAATCATATTTTTTTCAATCAATGTACGCAAAAAGTTAAACTCAATTTGCGAAGCAGATGGAAAGCCAATCTCAATCTCTTTAAATCCAAGTTTTACTAATAAATTAAATAGTTCTATTTTTTCGTCAAGGTTCATAGGAGTAATGAGAGCTTGGTTTCCGTCTCTTAGATCTACACTACACCAAATCGGTGATTGTGTTAAAGTCTTAGACGGCCAGATTCTATCTGCCAAGTCAACTTGTGGATAAGGTCGATATTTTTTTATCGCATCTATTTCCATGATTTACTCCTTTTGAAAATTTAATTGCAATTATACCTAAACGTAGTATGTAATTAATTTTTAAATAGAACTTTTTTTATATTTATTTTTTTGTTAATGAATTATTATATTTTTGTTTATAAAGCGTGTATGCAATCAAGGTTACAATAGAAGATTGAATTTAAAATATTGCAATATCTTATTGCTATTTAAGGCTAATGTGAAGTGAATAGATTTCCTTTTTATAAAGATTTATCAGAGGGTGCTAAAAAATTAATAGAGGAAAATGCTATGGAAGTTTTGATACCAGCTGGTATGGAACTTTTTGCACAGGGTGAGCAGTGTAGTGATATACTGTTTTTGATTGATGGTTCTGTTAGGGTATATCGTAATCATATTTCAGGGCAGGAGATTACACTATATTATTTAGAACCATTTGAACAGTGTAGTATAAATTTAAATAGTGTATTTACAAATTCACCAGCAACAGGAACAGCAGTTTGTGATAGCAATATTAGTGCTTATATGTTTTCAGCTCCTATAATTAAAAGTTTGTATACTTCAGAACCAGCGTATCAGCAATATATTTTTGAGCTGTTTTCTCATAGATTAGAAAATATGGCATCTCTTGTGGAAGATGTTAGGTTTAAAAAAATGGATGAGCGTCTTCTTGATTGGTTAAAGTCTCAAAATAGTAAAATAGTTAAAATAACACATGATAAGCTATCTTCTCATCTTGGTACATCTCGTGAGGTAATTAGCAGGTTACTAAAAGAGTATGAGCGTAGAGATATTTTAGAACTTAGACGAGGTGAAGTAAAATTAAAATAATATACTACTAGAGTTTTGCAAGAAGTCTAATATTTAATTAGGAGATATTATGGCAATTGAAAGGGTAGTAGGTCTGTTTATTAAAGACGAAGATTTATATAAAAAATATAGAGAGGGTATGTACCCTATTTTAGAAGCATATAGTGGAGCGTTTGGTTATGATTTTGAAGTCTCGAACGTTTTAAAGAGTGAAGTTAGTGAGCCGATAAATCGAGTTTTTACAATCTTTTTTGAAAATGAAAATCTTATGAATAGTTTTTTTTCAGATGAAAAATATTTAGCTGTTAGAAAAAAATATTTTGAACCTTCAGTTTTGGCTACTACTATTATTTCAAAATATGAGAGGTAAAACAGATGAAATTAAAAATGTATCAAATAGATGCGTTCGCATCTAAAGTATTTGAGGGTAATCCTGCAGCTATTTGCCCACTAAATGAATGGCTAGATGATTCTATTATGCAAAATATTGCTATGGAGAATAATCTTTCAGAGACCGCATTTTTTGTAAAGAGTGCAAATGAGTATAGTATTCGCTGGTTTACTCCTAATAAAGAGGTTAATCTATGTGGTCATGCTACATTAGCATCTGCTTATGTAATATTTAATATCTTAGAAGAGGCAAGCGATAGTATTGTATTTAACTCTAAAAGCGGACCGCTTTATGTTAGTAAAGATGCAGAATTAATTACTATGAATTTTCCAGCAGAACCACCAGTATTGTGTGATACTCCACAGGCAATAATTGATGCTTTTAAAAAAGAGCCAGTTGAGGTATTAAAGTGTGTAGATTATATTGTTGTTTTTGATGATTATGAAGATTTAGAGCAGTTGACACCTAATTTAGAAGCATTAAAAGCTTTGGATTTACGCGGTGTATCTATTACAAAAAAAGATAAAAAATATGACTTTGTAAGTAGATTTTTTGCACCAAATTATGGGATAGATGAAGATAGTGTTACTGGCTCTGCGTATACTCAATTGATGCCATATTGGAGTGATAAACTTAAAAAAAATAGTTTGCACTCTAAGCAGGTTTCTTCACGTGGTGGAGAGTTATATTGTGAAATTAAAAGTGATCGTGTATATATTTCTGGAAGAGCAGTGTTTTATTTGAAAGCAGAGATAGAGATAGGGTAAGATGTGAAATAATTTTGAGCCAATAGGCTCAAAATTAGATTAGCAAGAGTAAGATGATTTAAACTCGTATGCTGTTGGGCGAGACTCATCAGGGATAACTTGAGCTTCGAATTTATGATGACGGTATGTCGTTAAGAAGTTGTCACTCATAGCACCACTTAAGAATTCACTATCGCTAACTAAAGCTTCTAGTGCTTCACGTAGAGTGTGTGGCATCTGGTTAATACCTTTTTCTCTAATCTCATCTAGTGTTAATTCAAACAGATCTTCATCCATATGGTCACCTGGAGCAGTTTTATTTTTAATTCCATCAAGTCCAGCAAGTAAAATAGCACTAAATGCTAAATATGGATTAGCTGTACTATCTGGGAAACGAAACTCTACACGTTTAGCTTTTTCGCCAGCACCGTAAGGAATACGACAACATGCTGAACGGTTTTGCGCTGAATATGTAAGGATTGAAGGAGCTTCAAAACCTGGAATTAGACGTTTAAATGAGTTTGTTGAAGCATTTGTAAATGCTGCAAGTGCGTGAGCATGTTTAAATACGCCACCAATATAGTGAAGAGCAGTTTCACTAAGACCTGCATAAGCATTACCAGCGAACATGTTTTTACCATCTTTCCAGATAGAAGAGTGAACATGCATACCATTACCATTATCACCATAAAGTGGTTTTGGCATAAATGTTGCAGTTTTACCATTTAAGTGAGCAATGTTTTTAACAACATATTTTACTTTTTGAACGTTGTCAGCAGCTTCAACTAGTGTTCCAAAACGTACACCAATTTCACCTTGACCTTGTGCAACTTCGTGGTGAACAACGAAAATGTCAAGACCAACTTCTTTCATAACTTTTACCATTTCAGCACGTAGGTCTACCATTGAATCAACTGGTGATACTGGGAAATATCCACCTTTTGTTCCTGGACGGTGACCTGTATTGTAACTCTCTTGGTAACCAGATGACATATTCCATTCACCCTCTTCAGTATCAACTTCATAAGATTGAGCGTTAATTTCGTCACGAATTGTTACATGATCAAATACGAAAAACTCATTTTCTGGACCAAAGTAAGCAGTGTCACCAATTCCAGAATCATTTAGGTGTTGTAGAGCTTTTTTAGCGATTGAACGAGGACATTTAGCATAAGCTTCATTTTCATATATGTCATAAACATCACAAAACATTACCATTGTAGGATCTGCGGTAAAAGGGTCAATGAATGCAGTTGCAACATCAGGTTTTAAAATCATATCTGATTTATTAATTGGTTGCCATGCAACAACCGAACTTCCATCAAATGGTAGACCATCTTTTAACATATCTTTATCTATTGATTCAATAGTGTAAGTAACATGGTGCCATACGCCTGGGATATCTGTAAATCTAAAATCTATAAACTCGATTTCATTCTCTTTACAAGTTTCAAAAAATGCTTTTATTGACATGAGTGAATCCTTATGATTAATATTAGCCGCTATTTTATCTTATAAATTTAGATTTTAAATTAGAATTATGCTCAAAATTTAAGCACTATCTGTTTTCTGTTACTAAAAGTCACATAAGAGTTAAAACCAGATTCTTTTGCTAAAGATAGTAGCTCATTAGAATATTGCCCAACTTGAGAGACTTCATGAGCATCATTTCCAAATGATATAGGAATGTTACGTTTTTTTATCTCTTTTAAAATTGAAAGTGATGGGTATGCCTCTTTTACAGGTTTTCTAAGACCCGCACCATTTAATTCAATTGCAATATTACAATCCGCTATTGCATCTAATGCATTTGAAGCAAGTGTAGTTATCTCTAAATTTGGAAAATATTTAAAAACTTTTATTAGGTCGAAGTGCCCAACTATATCGAATTGTTTAGTTTGAGCCATTTCTGATATTGCGTCAAAATATTTTTTCCAAAGTAAATCTATATCCATTTCATCATACTTACCTATAAATTCAGGATTGTCAAATCCCCATTTGTCAATAAAATGTACAGATCCTATAAAATAGTCTACATCTCTATTCATTACGCGTTCATCTACTAACCCACTAATATAATCAACTTCATAACCTAAGCGAACATCTATTTTATCTCTATATTTTGCAGCAGAAGATCTCACCATGCTTTCATATTTATCCATCTGTTCAAAAGTCATGCGGTATTTTGTATCAAAATTCATTGGAGCATGATCAGAAAATCCAAAAATTGAAATTCCTTTTGAAATAGCCATTTGGACGTATTCGTCAACTGTTCCATTAGCATGATTACACAAATATGTGTGGTTATGTAGATCAGATAAAATCATTTTAACTCTTTTTAAAAGAAATTATATATTAGTTTGACTATAATACAGCACTTTATGTTGTGACTGAGGGTAAAAATAATGACACAAGAAGAACTTGACGCATTGATGAGTGGTGACGCTGATATGGACGCGGTTGATGAAATAACTGGTGATGATGGTAGTGAATCCTCTTCAGATGATGGTTCATCAGAAGAGCAAACCGAAGAAAATTACAAAGTTAGTGCAGATAATGCATGGCCTCCACCTCCACCAACTGACGATAATAAGATGGTTCATCAGCTTGATGATGTTACTAAAGAATCAGAAGAAAAAGCTTCTGAAATTTTTGATATTATTGAAGCGCTTAGTAATGATGCTATGGATGCAGAAGAAGAAGCAAATAAAATCTCTGAAGTTTTTACACAAAATATTGAAAAATTAACAACTTTAACAGAACATTTTCCGCAAGTAGCTACTTTTAAAGAGATGCTACAGGTAAATGTTGAAACAAAAGATAAGATTGAATCGCAAATAGAGATGCTACAAAATAATCAAGATCAGATTATGACAATTATGGATATTATGCAGTATCAAGATATTCATCGTCAAAAAATAGAGCGTGTAATTAATGTTATGCGTGCATTATCTACCTACATGAATGATCTTTTTGCTGGAAAGAAAGACGATTCAAAACGTGTCGCTTCTGCTAAACATATTGCAGGTGATAGCCACAATGCAGATGTTGTTGATAATGAAGATATTGAAGCACTATTAGCATCTTTTGGTGGGTAGGATTCTCCCATAGAACTTTTATCACCAGCAGGGAATCTGCAAAAACTTAAAATTGCATTAGATTATGGTGCTGACGCTGTTTATGGTGGTGTTAGTCACTTTTCACTGCGTATACGCTCAGGTAAAGAGTTTACTATGGAAAGCTTCTCTGAGGGCATTGAGTATGCTCATGCTCGTGGTAAAAAGGTCTATGTAACAATAAATGGTTTTCCTTTTAGTTCACAACTAAAACTACTTAAAAAGCATATTGAGTCGATGGCTGAACTTAAACCTGATGCTTTTATTGTAGCAACCCCAGGTGTTTTAAAGTTAGCAAAGCAGATAGCACCTGATATGGCTATGCATCTCTCAACACAAGCAAATATTATGAATGTTTTAGATGCACAGGTCTATTATGACATGGGTGCGACTAGGATAATTACTGCAAGAGAGATTTCACTTAAAGATTTAATAGCGATAAAGAGCGAAATACCAAAATTAGAGATTGAAGCTTTTGTTCATGGATCTATGTGTTTTGCATTTAGTGGACGTTGTCTAATTAGTGCAGTTCAGAGTGGACGTGTTCCAAATCGTGGAAGTTGTGCAAATGATTGTCGTTTTCCCTATACGCTTTACGCAGAAAATGAAGAGACAGGAACACTTTTTAAGTTAGAAGAAGAGCCAGATGTTGGTACATATATTATGAATGCAAAAGATCTTAATCTTGCTTCACATATTAAAGAGATTGCTGATAGCGGGGTTGTTGATTCTATAAAAATAGAGGGTCGAACAAAAAGTCCATATTATGCAGCTATTACTGCTCGCACATACGCAAGAGCTTTGAGTGATTATGAAAGAGGTGAGCAATACCCTGAATATTATCAAAAAGAGTTGTCAACCACTCAAAACCGTGGCTTTACAGATGCATATTTAGTTCATCGTCCCTTTGAGAGAAACGATACACAAAATCATGATGCATCCATGTTTATGGGAACACATCAAGTTACAGCTTTAGTGAATGAAGCAGGAACACATTTTCTGTGTCGTTTTACTACAAGACCAAATGATAAGTTAGAGATAGTTGCTCCAGATGATGCAAAGATTCCAATAGTAGACAATGAAATTGGTACAATAGCACGACAGAGTGATGGTTATGTAATAATATTTAAGAAAATTATTGATGATAACGGTAAAGAGTTTGATTCAATTCATAGTGGAAATACAACGCCTATTAGACTACCAGCAAAATTACCACCATTAACTTTTTTTAGAGTTGCTGTTGCGCCAGAAGATGTAGGTGAGGCTATAAAAACATAATATTATAAAATTTATAAAGAGGTAATAGAATGAAGTTTATTTCTATAGTTATTGGAAGCAAGAGTGATTATGAAGTAATGCAAAATTGTGCAAATACTTTAGATCAGTTTGGCGTTCAATATGAGATGATAATCTCAAGTGCGCATAGAAGTCCAGAGAGAACAAAAGAGTATATTATTAGTTCTGAGAAAAGAGGGGCGCAAGTTTTTATTGCTGCTTCTGGTATGGCTGCACACTTAGCTGGTATTTTAGCGTCAAAAACTATTCGTCCAATTGTTGGTGTTCCTATGAGTGCTAGTGCTCTAAGTGGGATTGATGCTCTTCTTTCTACTGTTCAAATGCCAGCTGGAATGCCAGTTGCTACTGTTGCTATTGGAAAAGCTGGTGCTATTAATAGTGCATATCTTGCAATGCAAATTTTAGCTCTTAGCGATGATGAACTTCGTATTAAATTACAAGAAGATAGAGTTGCTAAAGCTAAAAAAGTTGAGATGGATTCTATGGAGATTGAAAAACGTCTGTAAAGGGATTGTAAAATGGAAGGTAACTGGATAAGTGTTGAAGAGTTTGCAAAAGCTTTAGATATTGACGAAGTTGATGTTTACCATATGATTAAAGAGGGGAGTGCTGAGACCTATGAAGAGGATGGCACTCTCTATGTTAGAAGCAGCTCTGCTTCAAGTGTACTTACACCTGATATTATAATTGACAATGAAAGTGATACAGGTAAAGGAAAAAGTAGTGGTACTGAAAACCATCTTGTAGGTACTCAATTTGTGGAAAAAACTATTGGTACCATAATGAATCTACATGAAAAAGTTGTAGATTCAAAAGATGAGACGATTGCTGTCTTAAAAGATGAGAACGCTTTCATGAAAGAGGCACTCTACTCTATGCAAGAGCTTTATGATGAAGATAGAAAAACTATTGAAACATTTACTGAACAGTTACGTCTATGTCAAGAAGAGACACTTTTCATGAAAAGAAAATATAAGATGATGTGGGGTAAAGTTGTTGAGAACTACTCTACTTAGCTAGTTTTTTTATTCTAAGTGCTCTTTTCTCAAATAGTTTTGAACTCTGTTCTTTCGCAACAGAGATGGCTTTAGAGATTGTCTCTTTAAAGTCCTTTTTAGAAGAAATTTTTGCTTTTATACTTAACAGTTCTGCTTCATAGCAGAGTTCATTCTGTTTGTAAGCTATATTTAGCCCTTTTTTTATATTTTCTAAAGCCAATTTACTCTCTTTTTGTTCTAAGTAAACTTGAGATAGTATTAAACGATAGAGTGAGTGGGCTATCATAGCTCCTGAACTTTTTATATACTTTTTAAATCCATCTTTAATATCTTGTATATGATTACCTTCTTCTCCTAACATGGCATTTGCCCAACCACCTAAAATAAGTGCTATTCCTATATAGAATGGAAAGTTATGTTTTTTTGATAGTTCAAGTAGTATTTGGCTAGATTCTTGAGCTTCTTGTGGATTATTTAGATGATAATTCATCCATGCATCACCTTGATAGCAAATAGCTAAACTAAAAGGGTGCGACCATTTACTAGCAATTTCCATCATTTGATCTCTTTTTAGTCTTGCACTATTCTCTTCGCCCATCACACTCAGAGATAGTATCTCAAACATATAGCCAAGTGATAGTGGGTCATATCCAAATTTTAAGATATGTTCATCATGCTGCGATGGTTGATATAAATCTATTGCATAGTTTGCATGAGTTGATGACATTTTAAAGTGACCCATCCAAAAGTAGGTATTACTTAAAGCAATTTGTGCTTGCACTTGAGTAAGTTCACTTCTCATTGATTTACCAATTTCAAGACATTCATTAGCTAGTTCAATTGCCTCATCTAGCTTAAGTGTCATAAGTTTTACTGCCCAAAGTCCAAAAACTACAGGAGATAGCTCACTATAGATTTTTAAAGATCGACCAAGCTTTAATGCTGTTTCATAAGCTGATGTTGTCTCTTTAGATACCCATCCAGTTGTAGCTTTTAACGCTGCAGAACGAAGAACGTAAGTCTCGAATTTTAATCTATTATTTGATTTAGATAGAGCATTAGAACTTAAAATGTTCAATATATAGTCGAACTGGGTTAAACTTTCATTATATGCACTTAGTTTAAGGGCATACTTTCCAGCTTTTGTTAAATATTCAACGGCCTTATGTCTATCGTAAGATAATCTATAATGATAAGCAAGTTTATAAAGGTATGTATTAGTGTTCTCAGAGTATAGAAGTTCAAGTTGCTCCGCAACTTTAGTGTGTAAAGTTTTTTTTTCGTTTTTACTTAATTGACTGTAAATATATTTTTGAAAAATAGTATGTAGAAAGTTAAATTGATATAGCCTATAGTCCTCTAACTCTTTTGTACCATTCTCTTGTAAAATGTGATATTTATCACCTAGCTCAACTTTTAATTGCTTAATTAGAATATTTTGAGGAATATTTAATATATTTGCTATTGCTTGAAGAGTAAAATATGTTCCCTCTACAGATGCAACATTTAATATTTCTTTTAATTCAGTTGGTAATTTTCTTACTCTATCTACTATAATTTCTTCTACCCTTTTTGGTAGAGTATCCCAATTTATAGATTTTTTTACAAATAATTTTTCATTTTTATTCTTTACAATATTTCCATTTTCTTTTAGCTGCTCTAAAAGTTCTATTGTAAATAGTGGTTCAGCATTTGTATGTTCTAACACTGTCTGAACAAAAGTTTTATCTAAGATATTTGGATTAGTATCTAAAATGAGACGTATAAATTTTTTTCTTTCAGTAGTGGTAATATCATGTAGATTTATTTCACTAAGGTTGTCTATTGAGGCAATTGCTTTATTCATCACAAAAAGTGGATGTTTTTCGTTTAATAGATTTATCTCATCTAACCTATAGCTTCCTATAATTAGGATATTTTTTGTTGTAAGTTCTTCTAAAAAATATTTTAATAGCTTTATAGATGGCTCATCAATCCAGTGTATATCTTCAATAATTAAAATGACGTTCTTTTGAAGTGTAAGGTTATTGAAAAAAGAGGTTAGTCTTTTAAAAATTTCTTCCTCAGTTATAGAGGTAAATTTTTCATTAAACTCAATAATAGTATTTTTAATCTCAATAGAGCTATCTATTTTATTTAGCTGGATTAAAAAATCTATAAATGGAGCGTATGGACTTATTTTTCCAAGATTAATCTCACATTGGTATTTAACTATAAGTGTCTTAGGGTATTTTTTGCTACTCTCTTTTTCAAACTTGCTAATTAAGCTACTTTTTCCAGTCCCAATATTACCAGTAATAAAGCAGGTTTGAAATATATCTTGGATGCTTTTAGTATGTATGCTAAACAGATTTCTTAGTTGTGAATCTCTTCCAACAAAAGTGATTTCTTTCATATGTAATTGCCTAATCCATTAATATAATTAATGGATTATACATTAGTTGTTATAATTTTTTACAATTATTTTATTAATCTTTTATTTTAAAAATTAAAATGAAGAGATGATAGAAATTTTCTTCCATCTCTAGGTAGGTATTGGTACTGGTTTCTAGATGATGGTAGTATCGCTTGCTCATTAAAAATATCACTAATACTAAACTGTAGTGTAAGGTTCTCTTTTATGGTATAGCTACTTGAGATATTTGTAATTAAGTAATCATCAATATCATATATAGGTGAATTTGGAGCTAAAATTTGGCTATCTCTTTTACCTGTATAACTAATGTTTGGATTTAAAGTCCATTTATCATTAACTCTGTGCATAAAATAGAGCTTTGCTAAGTGATTTGCTATTGATGGAGTATCTATTTTTAGCTGAGTTGCATTTGGTACAGTATATGTGCTATTTGTATATGAATATAAAAGTGCAAGTTTACTGTTGTTCGATATTTGGTTTTTATACTCTAATTCAATACCATAAGCGCGTCTATTAGGACTATTTGCGTAGGTTAGGTAGTCTAATCTTGTTCCAACTATTGGACTAGTGAGTATATCAATTGTATTTGAATATTTAGAGTAGTAACTATTTACTCTAAGGACTTGTAAATCAGTTGGTTTAAAAATTAATGATAGTTCATAACTTTTCTGTTTCTCATTTTTTAAATTATTTTGACCATCTCTTAGTCCAAATTGATATGTCTGAAATGCCTCAGAGAAAGATGCAACCCTAAATGATTCAGCATATTGTGCTTTTAAAGTAACTTTTTCATCTACTTCATAAACAGCACCAACTCTAAAATTTAAATCAGAATCAAACTTTTCAAAATTATCATATCTTACATTCAAAGAAAAAGCTAACCTATTGGAGACATCATAAATATCTTGAAGATAGAGTCCAAAATGTTCTCTTGAAGCACCAGTAACTATGCCATTGTTATTAAAATCAGTATAGTTTCCATTATCTATGTAACTAAAACCAAATGGTGAATTAGTATCATTTACTACATTTGTACTAAATCTATTACTCTTTACATCTGTTTTATCTGCTTCAATCCCAATTAAAATTGAGTGTTTATCAAACTGTTTTATGGAAATCTCACCATTATATGCAAAGCTTAACTCTTTATAATCTTGTTCTAGCCCAACATCGTAAAGTATTCCCCACGCAGGCACTGCTTGAAGTGTTGTACTATTTATTTTATAAGTCATCTGTTGAGCTTCTAAACTATTTTTTATAGATATATCTTTAGATAGCTCTTTTGTATGGCTGATTTTTGTAATTAAGGTATCTACTTGTGTTGAGTCAGAATCTGGATTTGGCTCTAAAAATTGACTAAGACCAAAATAGTTTCCAGATTCATATCTATTGTATCTTAGGGTTGCATCAAAGGTTTCATTTGAAAGTTTAACTCCAAAACCGTAATTATCAAGCTCTTCATTAGTCTGAAATTCTCTTGTAAATGTATTTTGATTAAATACAAAATTGCTAGCAAGGTCTACATGTGTATCATCTTTTTGTCCATACACATCAAGAGCTATATTAAACTCTTTAAATGAAAAGTTAGATATTGCTGAAATGCTTGCATAACTGTTAGACCCATAACTTATATGAGCCTCGTTTGCACTATTATTAGATGATGCCTTTGTAATAATGTTTATCGCACCACTATACGCTCCATCTCCATATAGAGCAGACGCAGCACCCCTTAATACTTCAACTCGTTCAACTAAATCAAGCGGAAAATCCATGTAGTAGTAGATTGTCCCAAATAGTCTACTACTAACATTCATTCCATCTATAAAAAGTTTCATTTTGTCAAATATGAAGCTATCAGGGTTATGTAGACCTCTTGTTATTAATCTTTTCCAGCCATTGTGTATCATTGAAGTTTCAATTCCTGGTACAAAAGATAGAGCGTCATAGATTGTATTTGCACCAAGTTCTCGTAAATCATCTGAATGTAAAACAGTTACAGTTGATGGCATATGATCAACATTTTGTTTCGTTTTAGTGGCTATCTCATTGAGATTACTTAAAAATGCTCCAAAATCATCTTCAGCTTTTAGAGTTGAGAGTAGTAGCGTTAATATTAAAACTTTTTTAGAAAACTTCATAGATAATATCCATTCTACATTTAAAACATAAATGAAGGTACTTTTTGTTAATAAATAGTTAAAATCTTATTTATTTTGAATTGTACATAAAAGTATATGAATGTATTATTAGCTAAGAGTATTACTTTTTATAATTTGAAGTAATTCCACTTTCATCTAATGTAATTGTTTTTGCTTCAATTAAAGCTGTTAGTGTACGTTTAAACTCTTTTTTACTTAAACCAAATGCTAATTTAATCTCTTCAGGTTCACTTTTGTAGTTATATGGCAGTTTCCCATTATGCTCTTTTAACATTTTAAGAACTTTATCTTGTGCCACATCTCTTTTTTTTGACCCAATTGGCTGAAGTGTTAAATCAAGTCTGCCATCTTTACGAATAGTTTTTATATATGCTCTTTTTTTATCGCCAGATTTAATTTTTTCAAAAATTTCATTATGAAAAAGCATACCCTCATATATGTTGTTTACAATAACTTTAAATCCAAGTGGAGTTTTCGCTACAACAATTAAAGAGACTTCGCTGTAAAGTTTCAGGTGAGATGCATCTTCTACGACATCTTTATAGATTCTCTCACTAGCAGCAAGACGGTGTGTCATCTCATCATACACTATTCGTACAATTCTTTTTTCACCTTTTTTAAAAGGAGTTTTTTGAAAAACATTTGGTGCAAATATATCTTTACTAAGCCCCCAATCTAAAAATGCCCCAATCTTTGTAACATCAACTACTTCTAAAAGTGCCAACTCATCAAGCATTGCCTTTGGACGTTCTGTTGTTGCTACTAGTCTATCTTCTGAATCTGTATATAAAAAGACATCTATCTCTTTACCTACCTCCATATCCTCAGTTATATAACGAGTTGGTAGTAAAACTACATTTTCATCTTCTGCTATAAGATAGATACCTGGTTCTGTGAATCTATCTATTTTTAAGGTGTTAATTCGTCCAATTTGCATTTTTTCATTCATGAAAAGCCTTTGATGTGTGAATTATGCTACAGTTTCGCTTTTTAAAGGGTTAAGTCAATGAAAATGAAGCAAGCTTGTGTTGGATGTATTTTAGAGCAATCTCGTCGAGTAGCATCAGTTATTGGAGCAGATGAAAAGTTAACAGAAAAACTTTATTCTGCTGTTGAAGTAATGAGTAAAGAGTTTACATTAGAACTAAGCCCACCCCAAGAGGCTGCAAGTGTTTATGCAAATATGGCTAGTATTGCAAAAATGCCAGATTTGTTTAAAGAGATAAAAAAGATTTCAACTGAAAGAGCATTAGAGTTTATCCCATATTTAAAAGAGAAAATTGAGAGTTCAAATAATAAATTTTTAGCCGCAACCAAAGCAGCGGTTGCTGGAAATGTTATAGACTTAGCTTCACAAATTCAATTTGATTTAACTCAAGAGGTTGAAAAAGTTTTTGATATGCCTTTTGGTTTAGATGATACAAAAGAGTTTTATAATCGTTTTAAGAGTGCTAAAAAAGTTTTATATATTGGTGATAATGCAGGTGAACATATTTTTGATAAACTCTATATCGAAATATTGAAAGAGCTTTTTCCAGATATTAGAGTTACATATTTGACAAGAGGTGTACCAATTATAAATGATATTACATTCTCAGAAGCTATAGAGTCAGGGCTTGATGAGGTAGCAGAGGTTGTAGATAGTGGAGTAAACACTCCAGGGTTTGTAAAAGAAAATGTAAATGAAAAGACACTAAGTCTTTATGAAAATGCTGATTTAATTATTGCTAAGGGTATGGGTAACTATGAAACGATGGAAGGGCTCAAAGACAGAGCGATATTTTTTCTTCTAAAAGTTAAATGTGAAGTTGTTGCTGAAGCTTTGGGGCAAAATGTTGGCGATATAGTTTGCAAGATGTCTACTCATTAAAATTAGAGTCTTTTGCATTTTTAGGCTCAGAGTAGTAGTAACCTTGAGAGTAATCTATTTGAAGATCTCTTACTACATCAGCTAACTCTTTTGAACTTACAAATTCAGCAATTGTTTTGATTTTTGTATCTTTTGCAAATGAGACAAGGGATTTAACCATATATTTTACATTTTCATCATTGGAAAGTTTTTCTATTAATGTTCCATCTAGTTTTATGTAATCGATATTGAACTTAATAAGATTTGTAAAGTTTGAATACCCTGAACCAAAATCATCAATAGAGACTTCACACCCATACTCTTTTACCATTAAAATAAAATCTTCTACAATTTTATAATCTTTAATATCTTCTGATTCTACTATCTCAAAAGTAATCCCATCTCCTCCATATCTGTCTAGTCTATTTTTTATATAATCGAGCATACTTTTTGATGTTAAGTTTTCATATGTTAAATTTATTGATATATTTATTTCGTTTTTAGCAAATATATTAAAAACTTTTTGCATCATCTGCCTCGTAAAGTACTCAAATGTTTTATCATCTCTAGCTGATTGTAAAAAATAGTATGGAGATATTATCTCACCATCTTCTGTGATTATCCTTGCTAGTGCCTCATATTTTAAAATTGTATTATCTCTTGTATTGACGATTGGTTGAAAATATGGAATTATCCTATCATCATGCAGAGCATCTTTGTATGTTTTTAACTGCTTAAATGTTCTCTCTTGAATAGATTTTGTATCTTTTGAGTGTTGATATATTTGATACTGCTTATTCTCTAGTAGTGCTTCTTGCAAGGCTAAGTCTGCCATATGAAATATATTATTAACACCATATGAGATTCCAGCTGTAAAGTCTGCAACAATATGACTATGCTGCTCTTCTTTACATACATCTTCATCATTTAAAAGAATAGAGTATTGAAGAATTGATAGGTATTTATCAAAAAGGGACTCTTTTTTTACGACAATTGCAAATTCTTGAAGATTTAACTTATACAAAGTTGCTTCATCTTTGTTTAAAACTTCATTTAGCTGTTCCACTTTTTTTGATATTATGATTTCTATTGTATCTTGACTATATAAATCATTTAGAGTTTTTATCTGGTTTATATGAAGCAGTATCAACATTGTTTTTTCTTGCAGTAAAGATATATCTTGCAGTAATATCTCTCTATTGGGTAGTTTAGCAACATTTTCAATATTTGTTAAGTTACTCATTCTACGTTCATCAGCTACAAAGCTTATTCTATTTCTGCCACTCTCTTTTGCAAGATATAGCTGTTTATCTGCATCTGCAATTAGCGATTTATAATCTTTTTTTTCAGATGGTATATATTCAGATAAGCCTATGCTAGCTGTTATAGGCAGATTAATGTCAGCATAGGCAAATGGCTCTTGCTCAATAGCAACTCTTATCTTCTCAGATAGAAAAATACCACCTTGTAAAGAGTTGTATGCAAAAATAATTAAGAACTCTTCACCTCCATACCTAAAGATTATGTCTGATTCACGTATCTGTTTTGTTATGATTCTTGCAATATGTTTAAGTGCTTCATCACCTATTTGATGCCCATATTCATCATTTATTTTTTTAAAATAATCAATGTCTAGTAATGCAATCGTAAAGGGTTGAGAAGCAATAGAGTGAAGTTCTAGCATCTTCTTTAATATTGGAAACATTGTTTGACGGTTTTTAAGACCAGTTAATGGATCTGTTTCAGCTTTTATAACTAGCTCTTTTTCTGTTATTTTTATATTTAGATTATTTACCATATGAAGAGATAGTTTTGCAAGTACTAAGTAACCTATGAGAGCTTGGTTAAAATTCTCTTTTCGTATTGAATTGTATATATTTTTTCCAATTGAGTGAATTTTATTATGAAGTTTTTTTATCTCTTCTAAATCTTGATTATTAAGATATTTATTTTTATCTAAAGAGTCTATCCAAATGTTAAATTCACACTTTTTTGAAGATAGCTCGATGGATGTTTGTACACATCCATTCTTAATATCGTATATCATCTTTTTCATCCATCTTAAATGGTCATTAACATGAACTAGTGCCATAGATTCTCTCAATTGATTTTCAATAAGGGGTAAATCACCATCTATCACCTCGAATAAAAAACCCTTTGATGTAGCATTTATAACAGTATCTTTGTATGAGTATATTTTTTTTATTATAGAAATATCTACACTATTTTCTATGCAGTAGATAATTAATTTTTTTGACAACTGTTCAAAGAAGTCCGCATGCATATTATATGGCATTGTCTCTTTGAAATTATCTTTTATCATTTTGGTATATATCTGTATTATTGTTTCATTATTTTGACCTAATGTCTGTGCGAACATATCGCGCAATATATCTTTTAGTCTATCTGTGCTGTCTAAAAAATCTTTTACATTAGAAGCTTCAATGTACTCTTCAAAAAATGTATCATAAATATTATTTAGTAGTTGCTCAATTAATTTATTTTCTGATTGAGTATTTATGATATTCATTGATCAACCTATTGCTTAATTTATATTAAAAGTTGTTATTGCTATATTCTATCATAAAAAATTAATTTATAATTGTTTTACTTTGATAAAATTAGTATAACTGTTAGAATCTAATTAAGTCATCCAATCAATATTAAAAGCTTATGACTTCAGCAATTAGGTGATATAATTTCAAAATTTTAAGAAAGAGGCATATATGGCATCAGCGCTAACTTTCAGTGATATACTTTTAAAACTTCAGATGTTTTGGAAAGAGCAAGGTTGTAATATTCTTCAGCCTTACGATATTCCCTCAGGAGCAGGAACATTTCATCCTGCTACATTTTTACGATCACTTGATTCTAAACCTTGGTCAGTAGCTTACGTGGCTCCAAGTAGACGACCAACTGATGGTAGATATGGAGAAAATCCTAATCGTTTGGGAAGTTACTATCAGTTTCAAGCTCTTATTAAACCTAGTCCTGACAATATCCAGGAGCTCTATTTAAAAAGTTTAGAGTACCTTGGGCTAAATCTTGAAGAGCATGACATACGCTTTGTTGAGGACAATTGGGAGAGCCCAACTCTTGGTGCTTGGGGACTTGGTTGGGAAGTTTGGCTTAATGGTATGGAGGTCACACAATTTACATATTTTCAGCAAGTGGGCGGTATTGCTTGTGACCCTGTCGCTGTTGAGATAACTTATGGAACTGAACGCCTTGCAATGTATCTTCAAAATGTGCAAACTATTTTTGATATTGTTTGGAACAGTAACGAGCATGGAACTACAACTTATGCTGATATTCATATGGAAAGTGAATATGAGATGAGTCGCTATAACTTTGAAGTAGCAGATACTGATATGCTTTTTACTGATTTTGAGGCATGTGCTAAAGAGTGTAAGCGTTGCTTAGATGAAGAGCTACCACTTCCTGCTTATGATTACTGCATGAGGGCATCAAATACATTTAATGTTTTAGATGCTAGAAAAGCTATCTCTGTAACTGAACGTGCAAATTACATTCTACAGATTCGTGATCTTTCAAAGGCGTGTGCTGTTTTGTATAAGTCACAAGAAGAGGAGCGTCAAAAACGTGTAATTGAGTGTGTTAATTGATACTGAAAGATTTAGTAGAGATTCTAAATGAGCTAAGTCCATTTGAGTTGCAAGAGGCTTGGGACAATAGTGGTCTTGTTATTGGAGATAAGAATCAAGAGATAGAGAGTGTTGTTCTTAGCTTGGATATTGATGAAGAGTTGATAGATAATTCTCCTATTAATTCTGTACTAGTAACGCATCATCCACTTATTTTTTCAGGTTTGAAACAACTTGACTTTAGTACATACCCTGCTAATCTTATTAAAAAAATGATAAAAAAGAATATTTCGCATATAGCAATGCATACAAATTTTGATAAAACTCACTTAAATCGTTATGTTGGGGAAAAAATATTGGGATTTGAGGTTTCTGATGAAGAATCTTTTGTACTAAAAATGAATTGTGATATGAGTTTTGAAAATCTAATGCAACATGTTAAAAATAGACTCAACTTAGAGAACTTAAAAGTAGTAAAAACTAAAGAGCATATTAAAACAATAGCTTTAACAACAGGCTCAGGAGCCTCACTTTTAAGTTTTGTTGATGCAGACTGTTTTTTAACAGGTGACATAAAATATCATGATGCGATGCAAGCCTCATCGCTTAATTTGTCTCTAATTGAGATAGGCCATTTTGAAAGTGAACGCTATTTTGGTGAGATTTTAGCCAAAAATTTGAAAAATATCTCATTAAGCGTTATAATTTCGAATTCTAAAAATCCGTTTACTTATATATAAGGATTCATACACCAATGAACAAACACCTAGAACAATTAATTGACCTCTCTGCAATAGATAAAGAGATAGCTGAATATGAGCCAAGAATAGCAGAAGCAAAGGCTGCATATACAAGACTTGTTGCAAAACAAGAAGAAGCAAATAGTGCTATGGAAGTCTTACAAGAAGAGATTAAAGCTGAACAGCTTAAAAAGCAAAAAAATGATTTACATCTAGCTGAACTCGCTGAAAAGCTAGAAAAAAATAGTAAAAGAGGCTCAGAAGTTAAAAATGAGCGTGAAGCAAAATCTCTTCAGCTAGAAGATGAAATTGCCAAAGAGCAGATTGACTTTGCAAATGAAGAGATTGCAAGACTAGATGCAATAATTGCAAATAAAAATGAGCAAATTGCAGAGCTAAACGATACAGTTACATCTGTAAATGAAGAGCTTGAGAGTGTACAAGGTGATGTTGATGCGCAGGTTGCATCAATTGAAAAAGATAGACAAGTTGTATTTGATAAAAAGACTGCACTTGTTGGTGAAGTTAACCAAAAAGCCCTTGCATTTTATGAAAAAATTCGTCGCTGGGCTGGAAATAGTTCAGTAGTAAAAGTAAAAAGACAAGCATGTCATGGTTGTTACTTGAAAATTAGTGATAAAGTATTTTTTGAAGTAGTGCGTGGCGAAGAGATTATAACTTGTCCTCATTGTGGACGCATTTTATACTATGAAGCTGAAGAAGAGAACGATTCGGTTGCGTAGGTGTCATTTAGACACATCTATTGGCTAATATTAGCCTTGCTTCACATTGTAGCACTACCAATTTTGGTGCTACTCTCATTCAAACAACGTTATAAACAGTCGATTCCAGCACGATTTTTTCTTTTAAACAATTCTAAGCCAAAAGATTCTGATATTTGGTTTCATGCTAGTTCTCTTGGGGAGACAATTGCGCTTTCACCATTGATTGAGTATTTTAAAGATAAAAAGTTATTCATCAGCTCAACTACTCAAACTGGATTTGATAGAGCAGGTGAGTACAGTATTCAAAGAGCGTACCTTCCTTTTGAGACACTACTAAAGTTTTGGATTCCTAGTGCTAAAGTTTTAGTTGTTATGGAAGCAGAACTTTGGTTATTATTGTTTACATATGCAAAGAGTAGAGGTACTAAAACAGTTTTAATAAATGCAAGAATATCAGATAGAAGTATAAATAGCTATATGCGCTTTAGATGGCTCTATAAAAAGGTATTCGCTCAAATTGATGAAGTATATGCGCAAAGTATCATAGATAAAGAGAGACTTGAAAGTTTGGGTGCAATAAATGTTCAAGTTAGTGGTAACATTAAACTTGCACAAGTTCCAAAAGTAAAAACTAAACTTTCAAAACCGAACAGTTTGGTTATAACAGCAGCAAGTACACATAAAGGTGAAGAAGAGGGAATTGTAGAGGCATATTTGAAGTTTGGCAGAGGAAAGTTAGTAGTAGTTCCACGCCATCCAGAACGTTTTGAGAGTGTTGCAAAGATGATGCAAAAATATGCAGATAGCAATAATAGAACTTTTGAGAAGTTTAGTCTCTCTAAAGAGTTAAAAGCAGATATGATTTTAGTAGATGTAATGGGTGAGTTAAATAGCATTTACGCTGTTACAGATATTACAGTTTTGGGTGGTGCATTTGAAAAAGTTGGTGGTCATAACCCACTTGAACCACTCTATTTTTCTAATCGTATTGTAAGTGGAAAAGAGATTTTTAACCAGCGTTCACTATTTGAAGCGATGAAAAATGTTCACTTTTCATCTTTAGATAAGCTTAGCGAAATGTTAGAGGTTGCTCTAAACTCAGAGCCAGCTTCACTAAAACAGGAGTGCGACATAGATAATATTATAAATTCAATTTCAAAGGAAATTAAATGAGCGAAAATAAAAAAGAAGATAAAGCGTATAAACTTTTAGCAATTCAAGAGGGAATATCAAACTCAAAAGCAAAAGCTTTGATTGATAGGGGTGTTGTATATTCTGGAGGTCGTCAGATAAAAGTGGCGCGTGCTGAGATGGATGCTCGTACTAATTTTAGAGTTGATAGAATTGAGAAGACAACTATTATGTTTCAAGATGAAAATATATTAGTTGTAGATAAGCCAGCGTTTAAAAGAAGTGACGAGATAGAAAAAGAGTTTGGTTACCCACTGCTTCACCGCCTAGATCAGCAGACAAGTGGTGTTTTGGTTATGTGTAAGAATGAAGAGTTTAGAGAAGCAGCTATTGCTGAATTTAAAGCAGATCGTGTTTATAAAGAGTATAGCGCTTGGGTTGAGGGTGTTATAATAGATAATATTGTTATAGATAAGCCTATTTTGACACAAAAGGGTAGTCGCGCTGTAAGTAAAGTTAGTACAAAAGGTAAACCAGCTACAACAGAGGTGTTTGTTGATGAGGTAGTTGGTAAACGCTCAAAAGTGAAAGTTGTAATTCATGAGGGACGTACACATCAGATTCGTGTACACATGAGAAGCATTGGTCACCCAGTTGTAGGTGATGAACAGTATGGTGGGAAAAACTATAAAAGAATAATGCTTCATGCCAAAAAGTTTGAACTTTTTGACTATAAGTTTGAAGCGCATGAGCCTAAAATATTTGGACATATTCAAGGGTAACTATTTTTCTATTTTAAAATCCAAAAGCCATCAAAGTTATTTATATCAATAGTACCCTTGGCTGTACCTGTTTCATTAGGAAGGTAAAAGTTCCATCTACTGTTTTTGTAAGACCAGACAGCTTTTGTATTGTTAAAAATAGAGTTGTCAGAAATTTTTTGGCTACTTCCTAAAAGGTTCCAGCCACTTCTTTTAGCATCAACAATATCTTTTGTTAGAGAGTTACTAGAAGTTATATTACACTCTGTTGGACTGTTTTGGCAAAACTTTTTACCCTCTTCAAATGACTTTAGTTTCTCTTGGTCTAGTTCTGTTTGAGTGTATGATTTTGTTGTAGTAGATGTTGAATTTGTATCAGATTGAGTAAATTTAATATCAGGGTATAGAGACTTAATAGCTGATAAGTCATCATCTCTAAGAGTCTTTTGATATTGGTATGTATGATATGGTCTTGCATACATAATTGATTCAAATACATCTGAATGACCAATGCCAAGAGTATGCCCAAACTCATGTGTGGCTAATCCTACAAAATCACTAATTGATCCATTTTGCCAACTACCTGCGTTAAATGACATCTCTGCATCATACACATATGTGCCATTCCACCAAATATTTGTATAACCTGCATATGATCCAAATCTTTTAGTAAATGTATCTTCATCTAACCACCCTACAATAAACCTACTATCAGATGAGTTACTTAAGGCTTGTGTAGTTTCACCCATATAGATATAATCTACTCTACCAGTAACTTCCCAAGATGAAATTGCTTCATTTAGAGCTTGAAGAACTTCTGTTGTCTTAAATGGTTGATTGGCTGGGTTATACCACCATTTAATTACACTATTTTGCCATCTATTTTGTCTAAGTGTGCTAAAGGTTGAATATCTATTATCTTTGGCTATGTATAGCAGTGAAAAGTCATTATTCTCTATATCATTCAATCTATCGCTAGAAGAGACTCCAATAAGTGGTATCAATAGAGCTACTATTAGAGACAAAAGTTTGCTTTTTTTCATTTAAACCTCTTTTGGTTAGTATGGTTTATAATAATACATTGTGTAAACTAAGAAAAATATTTTTAAGATAAAATGTTATATTAATTGAGAGGTATGGCTAATTATGAATAATATTATAATAATTCTACACAAAATATTATGACTCTACTATTTTTTTATCTTTTTTTGGCAGTTGGAGTCTCATTTATCTGCTCTATTTTAGAAGCAGTTGTTCTTTCAACAAATAAGTTTTATATTCATGCACAGATTGAAAAAAATGTTATGGGCGCTAAAGTTTTAAAAAAAAATAGTGATGAGATAGATAAGACTCTATCTGCAATATTAACTTTAAATACTTTTGCTCATACGCTAGGTGCTGCTGGAGTCGGTGCGCAGGCAGTAATTGTATTTGGTGATGACTATATGTTCTTAGTCTCGTTTTTGTTGACTCTAACAATTTTGTATTTTTCAGAGATTATTCCTAAAACTATTGGTGCAATATATTGGCAACGATTGGCTATCTCTTCAGCATATGTAATTAGAGCACTCATAATAGTTACATACCCACTTTTAAAGGTATCCTCTTTCCTAACGTTTCTACTAAAAAGCAACTACAGTGAAAAAATTTCAGTTGATGAGATTAAAGCTGTTACTACTCAAGGTGAGAAAGATGGACTTATAAATGAAAGAGAGGGTGACATTATAGATAATATACTTGATTTAAAGTCATATAAAATCAAAGATATATTAACCCCAAGAAGTGTTGTTTTTGCTCTTTCCTCTGATTTAGCAATTGAAGACTTTTTTGAAATAGACAATTATGATAACTTCTCTAGAATACCTGTGTATGAGGGAAGTATAGACAACATCATAGGTTTAGTCCTTCTTCGAACAATAATGATAGAAAAAATAGATCATAGCAATAAAAAAACTATTAAAGATATAACTAATGAGATATATACTGTTAATGAAAATATACATGTATCTAAGGTGCTGGAACTATTCATTAGAAGAAAAGAGCATATTTTCTTAGTCAAAGATAGTTTTTCTCAAACTGTAGGTATTGTTACTTTAGAAGATGCTATTGAGACACTTTTAGGTGTTGAGATAGTTGATGAGTTTGACAATGTTGAAGATATGCAAGCCTTTGCGAAAGAGAAAACTAAAACAATATAATTGTATTTTTAAATGTGTATTTTTATACTATAATAAAACTAGACAGTAGGAGATGCGATTATGAAAACTTTAAATGAAAATAGAGTTTGGCACTCTAAAGAGCTCAAAGAGATTTTAGATGATTTAGATGTTGATTCAAGCATAGGTTTACGTTCTGATGAGATAGAGAGTCGTCAGAAAAAGTATGGCTATAACTTCCTAACTCAAAAAAAAGGAACCTCTCTAATAAAGCTTTTTTTACTTCAATTTCATCAACCACTTGTATATATTTTATTAGCAGCAGTGGTTATTACGGCTGCTTTAGGTGAATGGGTTGACTCATCTGTTATTTTTGGGGTATTGATTATAAATGCAGTTATAGGCTTCATTCAAGAAGAGAAAGCCATTAAAGCAATAGACTCTTTATCTAAAATGAGTAAAGTAAACGCAACTGTTATTAGAGATGATCAAAAGATAATTGTAGATGCTAAAGAGCTTGTTGTTGGCGATATTGTAATTTTGTATTCTGGTGATAAGGTTCCAGCAGATATACGGATACTTAGATTAAAAGAGCTTCAAATTGATGAGTCATCTCTTACTGGTGAATCAGTTGCAATACAAAAAAGTGGTGATAATTTAGCAGAAGATACTCTTTTAGCAGATAGAAAAAATATGCTTTATTCATCTACTTTAGTTACATATGGTAGTGCTGTAGGTGTTGTAGTAGCTGTTGGTGATAGTACCGAAATCGGTAATATAAATAATATGATAGCTAATGCTGATATTTTGCAAACACCACTGACTAAAAAAATAGCTAGCTTCTCTAAAATACTTCTTTATATTATTTTAGTAATGGCAGGATTTACTTTTCTAATTGGAATACTTCGAGGCGAAGCAATGTTAGATATGTTCATGGCTTCAGTAGCACTTGCTGTTGGTGCTATTCCTGAGGGCTTACCAGCTGCTATGACTATTATATTAGCTATTGGTGTATCACGAATGGCTGCAAAGAACTCTATTATTAGAAAACTTCCTGCAGTTGAGACACTTGGAAGTACTACTGTAATATGTTCAGATAAAACTGGAACACTTACTCAAAATGAGATGACAGTAAAGCAGATATATACAGTAGGTGAACTTTATGATCTCTCAGGAATTGGGTACAAGCCAGAGGGAAAAATTACTAAAAATAGTAAAGATATAGAAGTTAATGAAGCACTTAAGGAGTGTTTAGTAGCAGGAGTAATGTGTAATGCTTCAATATTAGTGAAAGAGGATGATAAATATAAAATAAATGGAGACCCAACTGAGGGTGCTTTAATTGTATCTGCTCAAAAAGCTGGAGTTAAAAAAGATGATTTAAAAGAGGAGCTAATTCATGTAGATACTTTAGTCTTTGAATCAGAACATCAATATATGGCTTCACACTATAAAAGTAGTGATGAAGAGTTTTCGCCTGTATATATAAAAGGGTCAGTTGAAAAGATTTTAGAGCGATGTGATTGTTATTTAGGTAGTGATTGTTCAGTTAAAGATATAGATGTAGACCTAATATCTAAAGTAGCTCACGATATGGCACTTAAGGGGATGAGAGTTTTAGCATTTGCAAGAAAGCATAAAGATGTGGAAGAAAACGATACTATTGGACATCATCATATCCAAGATGGACTTACATTCTTAGGTTTACAGGCAATGATAGATCCTCCTCGTAATCAAGTAATAGAATCTATAGAAAGTTGTCATAGTGCAGGGGTAAATGTAAAAATGATTACAGGTGACCATAGTGTAACAGCATTAGCAATTGCAGAGCAGATAGGTATAAAAATAGATGAAGAGAATAAGAGTTTAGATGGTAGAGAGTTAGAAAAATTAAGCGATGAAGCTTTAGTCAAAATAGTTGATAGTGTAAATGTTTTTGCAAGAGTAGCACCAGAACAAAAACTGCGCCTAGTCAAAGCTTTGCAATCAACATCAAATGTTGTAGCTATGACAGGTGATGGTGTTAATGATGCACCAGCACTAAAACAAGCAAATATTGGTACGGCAATGGGAATAGCAGGAACTGAAGTAGCAAAAGAGTCAGCAGATATGATTTTAACTGATGATAATTTCTCTACTATAAAAGATGCTATAGAAGAGGGGCGTGGTGTTTTTGATAACATTGTAAAATTTATTACATGGACACTTCCTACAAATGTTGGTGAGGGTCTTGTTATTATGTTTGCTGTTGTTGTTGGTGTCTCACTTCCAATTTTACCTGTTCAAATTCTATGGATAAACATGACAACGGCTGTGTTACTTGGTTTAATGTTGGCGTTTGAGCCAAAAGAGCCAAACTTGATGAGTAGAGTCCCACATGAACCTGACGCACCTATTCTTACTAGAGATTTACTGTATAGAGTAGTTTTAGTGGGTGTACTTTTATTGATTGGTGCATTTGGAGCATTTTGGTATGTACAAACTGTTGGAGCTACTGAAGTTGTGGCTAGAACAGTAGCTGTAAATATATTTGTATTTGGTGAGATGTTCTACCTATTTACGTGTCGTTCAACGACTGATACAATGTTTAAGATTGGAGTCTTTAGCAATAGGTGGCTAGTTTATGGTGTTATAGGAATGACACTATTACAAATTGCATATACATATCTGCCTATAATGAATTTGATTTTTAAAAGCGCACCATTAGGAGTTAGCGAATGGCTTATTATTTTAGCCACTAGTACAGTTATATATCTAGTAGTTGAATATGAAAAAAGTAAAATTAGGAGCATGAAATGAGTATAGATAGGATAGATAACAGATTTTACCTATCATTAAAAGCGGTTGGAAAGTTGACTCATGAAGATTATAAAGTAATCACTCCAATGATAGACTCAGCATTAAATGGGATAAAAAAGCCAAGCAATAGTTATGCACAACTACATTAATTAATCTTATTTATATAATTTTAATATTATAATTAAGTTGCTATTCTATTGTAGGGTATTTTAATGAATATTAAAAAAAGTGATTTGTTTGATATTAAATCAAATATAAATGTTAAATATAGAAAAATATTTGAAAAAATAAATGAACTTGATGAAGAGTTTAAGTCAAGTAATAAAGTTGTATCAATTATATTTAAAAGTGATGTTCTTTTTGTGGAACCTTTATTTTTTATTTTGCTCATTAGTAAACAAAAAAAATATAAAAAATTATTAGTTATAGATATAAAAGATATTGGAGAACAACAACAAAAATACATACATAGACTTTTACTACATTTTTATGACATGAAAGATTTTGCCTTAGTTAAGGAGCCTGAAAACAATAAAACTTATGATGAAAGAATTAATTTTTATGAAAAATTAATTCCAAGTAAATCAAGAGATACGATTATCTATAATGTATCGGATGGCAGGATAAGAAAAAATATTGAAATTTTTGTGTACTCTACAGAAGAAATAAAAAATGACACTAAAGCATTTACAGAAAGTATGGTTCCAATCATTAGAATGTCAAATGTTGATAGCTTCGCATATGAGGTAACGTTAAGTGATACACGCTCTAGTGAATACGAATTATTAAATATTGATAAAAGTGATAAAGAATTAATTGAAATTGGTATAAAAAAGGCTTTTACTAAATGGAAATTAGTAACCGACTTTATTAATCCTGTAACATTAATTGTAAATGAAATTATTGATAATATAAAAGAACATACTGTTATTAACAAAAAAATTTCAAATGCTTATATTAGTTTTCATAAAGATTTATCAAGTGAAGACAAAAAAAAACACTCTTATGAATTTTCTATATCAGATGATTTTAGCGGAGGTTTTTTAAATAGATATACTGATGTTCTAAAAAATGAAGTATCTTATTTAAATAAGATACTAAGCGGTAAAAATAAATCTATTGAAATATTAGATGAGTATTCAAATGAAATTGAATTATTGGAAGCTGATATTTTCGAAAATGATAAAGAGGTTATAAGTCGTTTATTTAATGTAGATAAAGTTTATACAACTCATCAAATTCCAAGGTTTATGGTTCATTTTGGAATACCTTCTTTGTTGAGTGTACTTTCAGAACTGAAAGGTACGCTGACTGTTTTTTTACACAGGGCTAGTGAAAAAGGAGATAGGTATTATCAGTTAATATTTAATAATACTAAGCTTGTTGATATTATTGAAAAAAATTATGGTATGTACGGTACTTATATTAAAGTTTCATTTCCTTTAAATAATGATTTCAAGGAGAAAAGTAAATATGATAGAAACAATACAGCAATTAATGCAAGCTTAAAAAATTCCGAATATAAAGAAATATTTAACTCATCAATTTCTTCTACTGCAATTCAAGATCAGATTAGTGAGTTTAAATTTTTAAATTTTAAAAATCCACAAAACATAAAAAAAGAACCCATTATTATTAATTTTAAAGATAATGAAACTGATGTTTCAGTGAGTAGTTTTATTCGCAAAGTATACATGTATACATTCCAAAATAGTATTCAAGACGTATTGATTATAAATTTTCCATATAAGCAATATTTTAATTATTTAAATACATTAGCAGCAATAATGTATAAAAATGAGCATATTGAATATAAAGGTACAACTCTAAATATATTATTTATGGATTATACGTCAATGAATTTAGTATTTATTGGTGGTGGTAATAAAAAAGAATTTTGTTACATTAACAATGAGTTGTCCAAAAGATATGGAGTTGAAAAATTTAGCTTATTAAGTAATGTGTGTACTGAGAGTAGTTCTAACAATGAAAATTTGTCAAAGTTGTCAAAATTGTTTTATAAAAACTCTAGTAATAATAAATATAGTTTATTACCATTTGAATTATTCGATATAAATTCATCTTTTGAAAAAAATAATTTATTTTCAGAATTATTGAAAAATAGGTTGGAGGATTCTAAAGAAATAATTCATGTAGACACTCTACAAGGTTATCATATTAATAATTTTTATAAATTTAAAGCTATTTTTGAAGATTCTCAATGGATTAATAGAATTGCCTATAAGTTGGCTGAAAAAGTTTCTAAAGAATATGGTAACAATTATCTTTTTATTGGTATGGATAAATATTCTAGTTTAGTAATATCAATTGCTTTGTCTTTTTTGGGAAAAGAAAAAGACAAGTATTTTGTACTTTATGATGATAAAAATTTTAAAAGCTTAGAAGAGTTTTGTCGTAAAAATATAAAAAAAGATTTTATTCTTTATAGTCCAGTTTCGTTTAGTGGTATTCATATGGAAAAAATAGAGAGAAAAATTGATGATATTGAAAAAAATAAAGATAATATTTATAAATATTCAACAATTAAGGTAAAAATTGACAATGAGAATAAAAATAATTCAGATTTTTTACTAGAAATAAAAATAGAGGACAAAAAGGATTTTGAAAAGGTCAGTAAAACAGAATTTTGTGATAAATGTACAAAAGTACAAGAGCCTTTGTATAGGTTAGATGAAAAAAATTATTTTTCTATTGAAGATTTTTATTTGGATGATTATCGTCCTAAAAATAAATTTATAAATAAATATTCTGTTAGATGGGCTGATTCTATACACTTTGGTCATGTTGAACGTGGAACCAATCATTATGCTTATTATACAAAGACAGTTAGTTTTTTAAAGAATAATAAAGGTAATATAGAAAAGTTCTTATTAAAAGTTGGTCAAGATATAGCTAAAAGTAAGAAAAAATACAAAAATATTGTAGTTTTTGCTCCAATACACAATAGTAATAATAAATTTTTAACATTAGTTGATAGACTTGTTTTTAATAATGATGCAAAAATATTTCAATTTGATGTATCAAAGGCAGAACAAAACTTTTATTTTTTAAACGAAATAAACTTTAATTACAAAGAAGATTTAATAGTTTTTGTAGATGATGAAGTTTCATCATCTGGAACTTTGAGATATTTTTATACACTATTGCGTGAAAAATACTCTAAAGCTAGGTTCCATCAAATTATTACAATGATTGATAGAACTTCTGCTCAAGATGAAAAAATGATAAGTAATTATGTGTATTGTGAAAATATTGATAATATGGAAAGCTTTTTTCATAGATTTACAACATTAGAAATTAAGCCAATTAAAACAGAGTTTGAAAATTGTTTTTTATGCGATAGGCAAAAAGAATATATAGATTTACTTGATAAAACAGTATTAGATATGAATAGATGTGAAATCTCAAAGCGAATAGTAAAATTAAATATAGAAGATTTTCATACTATAGATAGCGAACAAGATACAGATGGGCTAACAAGTATTAGAAATTTTATTAAAATGTCTGCTGTTGATTTTGTGTATAAAGAAATTTCAACTTCTGTAGATAATATTATTGAAGATTATTATAAAAATGAAAAAAAATTTATAAACAGCATGTTTGATAAAATGAAAGAATTATACAAGATTGATGATAAAACTCATAAAGGGTATTATAAATTCATATATGATATTGCAAACTTTGAATCAAAGATTGCTCTTATAAAAGCTCTATCTTTCCCAAAAATTGTATATTATAAGTCTATTAGAGAATTTGTTACGAAATTATTGATTTCACAAATCAAAGATTATATTAATGTAAGCATAGATGAAGTTTTGTCTAATATATTTAATTTAGATTTTTTAGAAGCTAATAAAACAAGTAAAACTATTGAATATTATGAAAATAAAAAAAAATTAGATTATTTAAATTTTTTATATATTACAGCTAGTTATTTGAAAATCAATTATGTAATTAATAAAAAAAGTATTAAATTTTATTATGAAATTTCAAAAAATTTACAAAATAGAGAGGAAGAACATAGTCTTTTGCACGCTTATCCTTTTGCTGTAAAAATGCTTGTTACTCATAGCAAAGAGAATGCTGGTTATTTTGAAAATCAATTTAATCAAATAATAAAAGAATTTAAAAATAATAAAAATGATACATTGTTAAATGCACTATATTTAGAAAATAATCATACTATAAATAGGGAAAAGTTTAATAATGATTTAGATGTTATTATTAAAAATGATAGGATGAGTCTAAATGATAAGATTTCTGAATTTTCAAGTAAGTTAGTTAAGTTAGTTCATGAAACTATTTCTACAAGTGATGAAATTAAAATAGAGCACATACTCATTAATGAAAAATTTGATTTGAACTATAATGATTACAAAACTTATTTAAATGAAACAGTTCTTAGGGATATATCAAAAGATTTTGAGGAGAAAAAATTTGATTTGAATAAAATGGATAATATACATGTTCTGTATAGAGGTGCTACAACTTATAAAGAAACTAATGAAATAAAGTTAGTTGCATTGCCCAATGATAAAAAAAATATGATTGACATTACATGGTCGAACATGTTTGATATTCCTTTCGAAAATTCAAATAAACAATGCACAATTGTGCGACTAGTAAGAATAAATGAAAAAGAATTACAAAATGATAAAATTGATAAAGATTCTGTTAAAGTCAATCAAGGTTTTTGGTTAAGACCTATCGGTTGTATCGTATTGTCTCATGAAAATAATTATGATACACATTTACGTTGTTCAAAAGTAGTTCTTTCTGTACAAAATGAAATTATTGATTTCATATCAAAAGAGTTTAGTATTGATACATTTAATGAAGCTAGAAAAAAAAAGGATCTTGAAGATTACCTTAGTAAATATAATCATAATATTAGTACATTATTAGATATTCATCAAATAATTGAAAATGACATCTTAGATGGATTTAATATAGAAGATGGTGAATTAAAAAAAGCTATTATAAATGTGCATAAGTATACTTATGCTTTGCCAAAAATTGCTAACATGGCTCAATTGTCGCAGTTTACACCTAATAGTGACAACAAGGCAAACTTTTTTAAAATTTTAAAGAATAAGAAAGAGAAAATAGAAAATTTTTTAAATATTGCAAACAAAGTTCAACCAAGTACAAATATTAAAGATGGGTACAATTATAAAATAAATATTAGTAACGATAAGGATTTGATAATTAATGGCATAGATATGGTTGACTTAGAAGCAGTATTAGTTGAAGTATGTTTTAATGCTGGGAAATATCACAATTTACCTTCTGGAGAAGATTGTATAATTACTTTTTTATATCAAAATGATGTTTTAACTATTTCAAATCATATGAGAAAACGAGAAGATACAAGTGATAGTAAGATAGGGCTAGAGAGTCTTAAGAAACTTTTTGATTCGCTGAAATATAAAGTTAATGTGGATAGTGAAGATAATATATTTAAAATAACAATAAGGAAGAACGTATGATAAATAGTTTTAGTGATGTAAAAGTTTTGATAGTTGATGATGATTCACAGAATATTAAAACTATTAGAAATGCTTTGTGTGATTTAACTTTTAATGCTGATAATATATTTCCTAATAAAAATGATAATGATACATTTTCAGAAAAAATATCGGAATTGGCTACTGATAAAAACAGCATTAGAATTTTTTCTGATATGAAAGAAATTATTAAAAAAGATTTAACTGATATTATATTCCTTGACTTGCAACTTACAACAGCTAATGGTGGTGAAAAAGCAGGTTATACTACTGGTGAAGCAATTATAGAACTTTTTGCACATAGTGAAGAGCCTTTATTATCATCTTTGCCTATTGTAATAATATCTAAGTATGAAAAAAGAGATATAAAAGATGGAATGCCCAAAATAAAACCATTTTTTCATTTAAAAAAACCTAAAACAAGCTTTGACAAAGATAGTTTTATTGATTCAATTGAAGAAAATAATATTAAGGATTATTTACCAATTTTTATAAAAAATTATAGAAAAATAAGAGATAGTCAAGAGTATAAAGATGACGTTGCTTTCATAAATAGGAAACTTGATAGCTTAAACTATCATGATAAGCTAGAAAATATAAAATCTACAGTAGAGAATATCAAGAGTGCTACTATGGATATAAGTGAAAGAGTGCAAGCCATAGAAATAGTTACAAAGTCTATAGCAATGGCTTTACCAAAGATAACTGATAAAAGTAAAGCTAAGGAATTAATTGAAGAATGGGAAAAAAATGATACTTTTAAAGAAATATTAGGTGAAAAATTTCCAGAAAAATCGAAACCTTTATTCGATAAATTTAAAAGTGCTGTTGAAAATATTACAGATAAAGGAATAGAAGACATTACAGCAATAGTTTATGAAGCAGGTAAAGAATATCTTGATGAGCAAGCAGAAATTGATAAAGATGAAGATACTAAAATAGTTAAGTTATTGAAATACTCTTCATATTTTACAGAAAAAGTTACTGACTTTGTACTTCGAAAGTAAGTTTAATTTTAAGTGCATTAAAATAATATCGTGAATATAAATTTAAAAGCGTACCATTAGGAGTTAGCGAATGGCTTATTATTTTAGCCACTAGTACAGTTATATATCTAGTAGTTGAATATGAAAAAAGTAAAATTAGGAGTATGAAATGAGCATAGATAAACATGGTCTAACAGTTGGCATAGATAGGATAGATAACAGATTTTACCTATCTTTAAAAGCGGTTGGAAAGTTGACACATGAAGATTATAAAGTAATTACTCCAATGATAGACTCAGCACTAAAGGGTATTAAAGAGCCAAAGATAGATGCTTTAATGGATATAACAGAGTTAGATGGCTGGGAGTTAAGAGCAGTATGGGATGACTTTAAACTAGGGCTACAACATGGTAGTGAGTTTAATAAAATTGCTCTATATGGCAATAAAAAGTGGCAAGAAGTCGTAGCTAAAGTTGGTTCATGGTTTATATCTGGTGAAGTAAAATATTTTGAAAATATTAATGATGCGATGTTTTGGTTGAAAAATTAATCTATTTGCTTTTAATTAACCCAGCATTGGTAATTGATTAAATTGAATATAGGATAATTCTAACAGTTACTTAGCTAATCCCCTTGTTATCTAAGTCACTTTGAACATCCTTTTTTCACTCCTCCCCCTTAGAGTTGTAACTATTAGTCCAAGCTACTTACTTGGACTAGGTTGTATCTAAAAGTTTTATTTGGCTCAAAGTATGAAAATTGTATAATCCGCACCAAAAACTTTTTAGGAGCTACTCATGTTTGACGTATTAACTGATTCTTTTACCTCTGCTGTTGGTAAGATTCGTTTTCATGATGATGTACATGCACTAAAAAGAGCCTTAACAGAGCTAAAAAAATCTCTACTCAAAGCTGATGTTCACCATAAGGTTGTAAAAAATCTTTTACACGATGTTGAATTAAGTGTTAAACAGAGTGAGATTATTGGAAAAGATCAATTTCTTGACGCGCTTAAAAAGCATTTGAATGAACTTTTAGATGTTGGTGGACGTCAAGGCTTTGTATACTCAGATAAGCCACCTACTATTATTATGATGATGGGCTTGCAGGGGTCTGGTAAAACTACAACTACAGCAAAACTTGCTAACTATCTTAAGCAAAGAAACAAAAAAGTTCTAGTAGCAGCTGCGGATTTACAGCGCATGGCAGCGGTTGAACAGTTAAAACAGCTTGGAAAGCAGATAGAGGTAGATGTTTTTTATCATGATGATTATAAGAATCCTGTAGATGTTGCAAAATATGCTCGTCAAAAAGCGAAAGAGGGTATCTATGATGTTCTAATCATAGATACAGCTGGACGTTTAGCTATTGATGATGAACTTATGAATGAGTTAGAGAGTATTAAAAAAGTTGTTAATCCAGATGAACTTTTTTATGTAGCAGATTCATTAACTGGTCAAGATTCAGTACGCTCAGCTCAAACTTTCCATGAGCGTCTGCAGATTGATGGCGTAATTTTAAGTAAATATGACGGTGACAGCAAGGGTGGTGTTGCCCTTGGTATCGCTTCGCAGGTTAAAGTACCTCTTCGTTTCATTGGTGTCGGTGAAAAGCCTGAAGATTTAGAGCAGTTTATTCCAGATCGTGTTGTAAACCGTCTTATGGGGCTTGGTGATGTTGAATCATTAGCTGAGAAAACAGCAATGGTGATGGATGAAAAGCAAGCTAAGCGAGTTACTCAAAAAATCAAAAAGGGTAAATTTAACTTTAATGATTTTTTAGAACAGATGAAAACAATTCAGAAAATGGGAAGTATGAAATCTATAATGGGTATGATTCCTGGAATGTCAGGTATGAGTTCAGCCCTTAAAAATATGGATTTGGAGAATTCTGATGAGATGAATCGCATTAAAGCTCTCATTAACTCTATGACACCAAAAGAGAGAGAAGACCCTGATTTGCTTAATAATAGTCGTAAAATGCGTCTAGCAAAAGGTTCTGGACTTAGTCAGATTGATGTAAATAAAGTGCTAAAGCAGTTTAAAAATGCTTCTAAGATGATGAAAAAGTTTTCAGGTAAAAAAGGTATGCAAGACATGCAAAATATGATGTCTCAGATGAAAGGTGCGCAGATTCCGCGCTAACAATAAATAGTAGACTTCTTACATGATTTTATTTTGAAGTTATGTAAGAGGTCTAATAGTGTATAATTTCAGACTCAAAAAAGGAAGAACATGGCAACAGTAATAAGAATGACAAGAATGGGACGTAAAAAGAAACCATTTTATAGAGTAGTAGTAACAGATTCACGTAAACGTCGTGATGGTGGTTGGATTGAAGAATTAGGTTACTATAACCCAATGACTGAACCAAAAACAGTTAAATTAGATGAAGAGCGTCTTAATTACTGGGTAAGCGTTGGTGCTAAAATGAGTGATACTGTAAAGCGTATTTCAGGTAAATAATTATGGTTGAAGAATTTGTAGAACACTATGCTAAGATGATTGCATCTTTTCCTGATGATATTCAGGTGCAATCACGCATTGTTGACGATACAAATGAACTTGTTATTCTCTCTAACAAAGCCGATGTTGGTAAATTAATTGGCAAAGAGGGCAAAATGATTGGTGCAATTAAAACAGTCATTTCTGGTTGTAAAGCCAAGGATAATACTAGCTACAGAATCAATGTCGAGTCAATCTAAGCTTCATATCGCGACACTTGGTCGTGCATCTGGGCTTTTTGGCGAGATGAAACTCCATCTTTTTACAGACTTTTATGAACAATTTAATAGTGGCGCTAAATTTCAGAGCAGTCGTGGACAATTAGTTATTGACTATGTTGATTTGGATTTGATGCGTATTAAGCTTAAAGGTATTGATACTAGAGAAGATACAAGAGCCTTTACAAATGTAAAACTATATTCAACGAAAGAGGAGAGTAGAGAAGTTTGTAATTTGGGTGAAGATGAATATTTCTGGTTTGATGTAATTGGATGTAAAGTTTATGAAGATGATGTATGTCTTGGAGAGATTAAAGATATTGATAGATTAGCAGTTAGTGATTATCTCTATATTGATACAGATAATGCCTTAGTTAGTGAAGGCTCTACAAAAACTTTTCTACTTCCATACATTGATCGCTTCATTGAAAGTGTGGATATTGATAAAAAACGTATAGAAGTAACTGGTGCTAGGGATATACTAGAAGCTAGTTAATGCATTTTACATATATAACTCTTTTTAAAAATCTAATTGATGGTTATTTTAGTGAATCTATTCTAAGTCGTGCAATTGAAAATAATTTAATTTCAGTTGACTATATTAATCCACGTGATTATTCAGATAACAAGCACAATAAAACAGATGATACAGCAGTAGGCGGTGGTGCTGGTATGGTTATGACTCCTCAGCCTCTATTTGACACACTTGATAGTTTAAAACAGAGTAGTGAAGATGTGCATATAATCTTTACAACACCAGTGGCTAAAGCATTTGATCAAAAAGATGCTATCAGGTTAGCAACTACAAAAAAGCATATTGCATTTGTAAGTGGGCGTTACGAGGGAATTGATGAGAGAGTCATTGAAAAATATGCAGATGAAGTTTTTAGCATAGGTGATTTTGTATTAACTGGTGGCGAACTTGCATCTTTGGTTATGACAGATTCAATAAGTAGACAGGTTGATGGAGTATTAGGAAATATGCAATCTTTGAGTGGTGAAAGTTTTGAAGAGTCTCTTTTAGAGGCTCCAAATTTTGCAAAACCACAAAATTATGACAATTTATGCTCTCCATCAGAATATTTAAAGGGAAATCACAGTAAAATCACGGACTTGAAAAATGAGATGGCCTTGTGTAAGACACAATTTTTTAGACCAGATCTTTATGAACGATTTATAAGCAGGAGAAAATTATGAAAAATAAGTATATTGAGAGTTTTGAACAGGCTCAAATTGTAGGAAAAGAGATTCCAGAATTTCGTGCAGGTGATACACTTCGTGTCGCTGTAAATATTAAAGAGGGTGATAAGTCAAGAATTCAGAACTTTGAAGGTCTATGTATAGCTCGTCATGGTGAGGGTGCATCATCTACATTTATGATACGTAAAATGGGTGCAAACAACATTGGTGTAGAGAGAATTTTTCCTTTATATAGTGAAAGTGTAACAGATATTAAAGTATTACGTCGTGGTCGTGTACGTCGTTCTAAACTATTTTATCTACGTGGTCTTACTGGTAAAGCAGCGCGTATTAAAGAACTTCGCCGTAAATAATTAGATTATTTTCTACTACTTGTAAAAACTTCAATACATATTCATCTTTTTGTATGCTAAAATACTGCATTAAAAAGGATGAATGCTTTAATGAAAAAAAATAAAAAATTAGATAAAACAAATGAAGAGAGAATTATAAGAATTTATTCTCTTGCAGAATCACACTTTGGTGAGGTACGCTTTGTTGGATTAAAATATCAAAATAAAATTGGCTGGATAGCAAAAATTCAGTTTGATAATTATGAAAGTCTTATTACAGATGCTGATAATCCTACAGATGCTCTTAGAAAATTAAAAAATAGAATTAAAAAAATCATTCAACGCTATAATACTGTATAAGATTATATAATGAAAACACAAGATCAGTTACGCATATTATTGGAGTTCGGTGAGCTAGTATCTCAAGAACATAACTTAGTGAAGCTTCTTAATATAATGGCTGATTATGCCAAAGATCTGTTACAAACTGATAGGTGCTCTATATTTTTATATGATGAGAAAAATGATGAACTTTGGACTCAGGTAGCACATGGTACAGAAGAGATAAGAATACCATCAACTAGAGGTATTGTAGGCTACGCTGCACTCTCTAAAGAGATACAAGTTGTAGTAGATGCCTATAATGACTTTCGTTTTCATAGAGATATTGATGTAGCTACTGGTTATCAAACTAAGACAATCATTGCAGTACCACTGATTAATGCAAAAGAGGAAGTTGTTGGTGTCTTTCAGGCTCTTAATAAAATAGATGGACTTTTTACTCGTTTAGATGTTGAGCTTTTAATGTTAATCTCAAACTTTGCAGGTGCTGCAATTGAGAACTCACTGCTTTATGCGCAAATTAAAGAGACTCAAAGTAAATTAATTCAGAAACTCTCAACAGCAGCAGAGTTCAAAGATGATGATACCTCAAAGCATACTAGGCGTGTTGGCTTATATAGTGCTTTGGTTGGAAGAAAGTATGGTCTTGATGAAGATGAAGTTAGCCTGCTAGAACAAGTCGCTCCGATGCATGACGCTGGAAAACTTGGTATTCCAGATAGTATTTTAAAAAAACCTGGCAAACTTGATTATGATGAGTTTGAAATTATGAAAACTCACTCAATGATGGGCTATAAGCTACTTGAAGATGAAAGTGATGAGACCTTAAGCGCAGCAGCTGTAATTGCACGTGAGCATCATGAAAAGTATGATGGAAGCGGTTATCCAAGAGGTCTTAGAGGTGAGCAGATAACACTGTTTGGAAGAATAACTGCAATAACAGATGTATTTGATGCATTGACAAGTAGAAGACCATATAAAGAGCCATGGAGTTTAGAAGATTCATTTGCACTATTAGAGCGTGAACGTGGAGCCCATTTTGATCCACATTTAATAGATTTATTTATGAATTCAAAAGAAGAGGTTTTAGATATTTTTCATACATATAAAGATTTCTAGATTAGACTGTTATCTATAATCTTTTACAGCTTGAGCAATTTCTCTTTGTTGATCTTTTTTCTTTAAAGTGTCACGTTTATCATGCAAAGTTTTTCCTTTTGCAAGCGCAATTTGAACTTTCACAAGGTTTTTTCGGTTGAAATAGAGTTTTGTAGCAACAATACTCATGCCATCTTTTGAGGTCTTGCTATCTAGTTTTCTTAACTCTTTTTTATGTAGAAGTAACTTTCTAGCTCTACGCTCATCTGGGCGAAAGTGTGGGTTGGCAGTATTTAAGTAAGATATATGTGCGTTTAATAAAAATGCTTCACCTTTTATGAGTCTTACGAAACTATCTTTTAAATTAACACGTCCTGCGCGAATAGCTTTTACTTCACTGCCCTCTAGTGAGATTCCAGCTTCAAACCTATCTCCAATTTCAAAATCATGAAATGCTTTTTTATTATTTGCTACTGGTGTCATTATTCTACCATTTTAAAAAATGTACTACCGCTACCTGATAAAAATAGTTCACTATTCTCACTATTTTTAAGAGTAGGGCATAAGAACATAGCACTTTCATAGAGGTCATTTGCTTCAGTAGGTTTTAAAGTTTTAAGAAGATGCTTACTATCAGCTTCAAATAGCTGTTCTATCTCATCTAATGGTGTAATAGAAAAAAAGTCATCTCTAAATGTTTTAAATACCTTTGCAGTGTTACACTCTACATCTGTTGTAATAAGTTCTATATCTATTGGAGTTTCATCATAAGGTTCTACAATTTCACCTACGCCTCTTACGTTTGCACTGCCATATCCATAGATAAAAAATGGAATATCAGCACCAACTTTTGCTCCAATGGTAGAGAGCTCATCTCTATTTAATCCTAAGTCAAGATGTTCATTTACCATTAATAGAAAGGTAGCTGCATTTGAACTTCCTCCACCTAGACCTGCTGAAGTTGGTATGTTTTTTTCAACTTCTACTGCGTGTGATTTAAAAAAATCTTCAATAACTGGAAATTTATAAGATAACTCTTTATATACCTTATAAATTGTATTCTCTTCTGTAGAGCACTCAAAGTTACCATCTATTGTAAATATTGCATTTGATTTTTTTATAAATTCAATATTATCAAAAATATTTTTTACCAGTACAAACCTTGAAGCTATTTCATGATAGTTATCTCTAGTTCCTGTAATTTTCAGGAAAATATTTACTTTTGCATATGATTTCATTAAAAGTACTTATTTGCTAAATGTTTGAAAGAATGCGTCCAATACACTTTGATCTACATTTTTAGAGGCTTTTTTATTTATTTCACTTACTGCTTCAGTTAGTTCTTGGCGTAAAATTGATACATCGTTTGGTGCTTCAATACCTAATTTTACATTACCCTTCTCTATTGAGAGGACTTTGATTTTAATATTTGAACCGACCAAAATTGACTCTTCTTGCTTGCGCGAGAGTATTAGCATAGTGGAACCTTGTTTAATAAGTAGCTTACGCGCTGCTGTGAAACCGCAATGATACTAAACATATCCTCAAATATTAATAAATATTGTCCATCTTCTTGAAATTTTAGATTTTCTAGCTTTAATTTACGTCCTAGCTCTACATCTTTTATATCTGCTAAGTACTCATTTCTTGCCAAATCAATCATATCAAGTGGATTTAGTGCTTTCTCATTTTCATAAAAAAATGCACCCTCATTTTTTCTCTCTAGTGAACTTAGCGCACCAGTTGTTCCAAGTTTTTTTGATATATGCTCACCAATAGAGCGAATATAAGTACCTTCGCTTACAGTTGCTTCAAAAGTTATAAATGGATGGTTATAGTTAATTAACTCTATTTCATAAACTGTGGATGTTACAGTAGGAAGGGCTACGTCTATATTTGCTCTTGCCAAATCATAAGCACGCTTTCCTGCTATTTTTTTAGCTGAGTATTTTGGTGGAACATATGTGAACTCACCTTTGAAACTATTAAGAATATATTTAATAAGTGAGTCATCAAATTCAGCAAGCTCATCTATGCCTTCATTTTTCTCAATATCTAGAGTATCACTATGAAGTCCAAGCCAAAGCGTAGCACGGTAAGTTTTTGGAGTTTTATTTAAGAATCTAAAAAGTTGCGTATATTTACCAAACGCAATAATTAGCACACCTTTGGCAAAGGGGTCTAGTGTACCGCTAAAACCTGCTTTTTTTGTTTTATATTTTCTCTTAAGCCGGCTTAGATGACTGTTTGAACCAAGAAATGTCGGCTTATATGTAACAAAAAGTCTATTCAAATTTTTTGCACAAAAGAGGATAGAATATCACGTTTATTTCCGCCGAAATTGATGTTTAGTTTGTAATCTTTACCAGATTTATTGACACTAAGTATACGCCCCATACCAAATATTTTGTGTTGTACAATATCACCTTTTTTAAAGCTAACAGATTGTTCAAGGGTCAAAGAACCCTCAATTAAGCCAGCCTCTTTTAAAAACCTACTTTTTGTAAGTTGCTCACGTCTACCCTTGTAAAATCTACTTTTAGTTGTGCTAAGTGTTAAGTTCTCTTTTGCCCTTGTGAGCGCTACATAGCCTAATCGTCTCTCTTCTTCAATATCGCTTCCATCTCCAATAATAGGTAAAAATTTCTCTTCAAGACCAATAACAAAGAGATGTTTAAACTCTAAACCCTTACTCGCATGGATGCTCATAATATAGATAGTATCATTTTCAATTTGGTCTTGGTCACTTTGAAGTGCTAAATCATGTAGAAATTCATCTAGTGTAATTTGTGGGTTTTGCTTTATCTTATCACGAAACAGCCCATGAAATTCATCAATATTACTAACCTTATCCATTCCATCAGGAAGAGGAGCATAGAATTTTTTAAGAGAAATTCTCTCTTCAAATAGATCTATAAATGTGTATAGGTTATCTTCGGCATTTCTTTGAAGGTAGACAATGTCATCTATAAATTTATTTATATTAACAATGTTCTTTTTGCCTAAAATATCACTCAAATCATGCTCTTTTAGAAGTTTAAACATAGAGATACCACGTTTTGTAGACTCTGCTTCAATTTTAGCAACACTAACAGCCCCAAGTGAACGACGTGGCTTATTTATGATGCGTTTGAGTGAAAAATCATCATCTGTATTACCTATTAAACGGATATAACTAATAATATCTTTAATCTCTGCTCTATCATAAAATCTTAATCCACCAACTAGGCGGTATCCAATTCCATCACGATTAAGTCCCTCTTCAATAGAACGGCTTAATGCATTTATTCGGTAAAGTATTGCAATGTTTGATGCATTCTCTCCATTTTTAAGAAGCGTATTTATTTTCTTTGCAATGAGGTAAGCTTCCTCTTTTTCATCAAATGAGTCAATTATATTAACTTGCTCACCTTTACCTTTAGTACTACGTAATTTTTTCCCAAGGCGTGAGCGGTTATGCTCGATTAGTGAGTTTGCAGCTTCTAAAATCTCTTCAGTTGAACGGTAGTTATTTTCTAGTTTTATGGTCTTTGTATCTTCAAAACTTTGATCAAACTCTAAAATATTTCTAATATTTGCGCCACGCCAGCCATAAATACTCTGGTCATCATCACCAACAACACAGATATTTTTATGAGTATCACAAAGTGTTTCTACTAACTTAAACTGTAAAAGGTTAGTATCTTGGTACTCATCAATCATTATATATCTATATTTTAGACTAGTCTCTTTTCGTAACTCTTCATCTTTATTTAACAATTTATATGTAAGTAAAATTAAGTCATCAAAATCAATTAAATTATTTTGTTCTAAATAAACCTCATACCTTTTATATAAAGAGGCAATTATTTTCTCCTCTTTAAGTTCAGCTTGCAAGTCAGCATCAGAGGGGGAGATAAGAGAATTTTTAAAGTGAGATATTTCATTGCCTATAATTGAAGTAGTAATATCTGAGTTAAACTGTTTAATTATACGCTTTTTATCATCTGTATCTATAATTACGAAATTGTTATCTCGTCCTAGTTTTTGAATGTTCATTTTTAAAAATAGGAGTCCAAATTTATGAAAGGTACATAAAAGTGGTGGAGTAACATCACTATTAATCATACCAAGTGCACGCGAGCGCATTTCACGAGCTGCTTTATTTGTAAAAGTTAGAGTAAGCGTTTGTTCTGATGGAATCCCTAAAACATCAATTAGATAAGCAAGTCTTGCTGTAATTGTACTTGTTTTTCCGCTTCCTGCACCCGCAAGGATAAGAAGTGGTCCATCAACGTGTTCAACGGCTGACCTCTGTTCTTCGTTTAATTTTGCGCTAATTTCGTCCATGCATCCCCCAAGACTATTTATAAAAGTTATTATATCAAAAAATATAAACTACTTGCTATTTTTATTATAGTTAGTTATAATTCTCACAAATATTAATTTTAAAAGGAATTTAGATGCTTAAGGATTTCGCAAAATTAGAAACTTTCTTAACTGTTATGAAAGAGCGAAGTTTCTCTAAGGCATCCGCTAAATTGGGTATTTCTCAGCCTGCTGTTACCCAGCAGATTAAATACATAGAAGATTATCTGGATGCTAGAATAGTAGAGAGAAAGAAAAATGGAATTAAATTAACTAAAGAGGGCGAAGATCTTCATGCTATTGCTACAAAATTAAGTAAAGCAATTTTATCAGCAGAGAAAGATTTATTAAAAATAATAAATAAAGATTTTACTTTTGTTATGGGTGCTTCATTTACAATTGGCAACTATTTACTTCCTCCATATTTAAACTCTATTAAAGATAAAATTAAAAATGAGGTATATGTTAAAGTTGATACAGATGAAAGAATTGTAGAAGCTATTAGAGATAAAAAAATTGATATAGCGCTTTTAGAGACTCCTGAATTTAGTGATGGGTTAATTCAAAGAGAGTGGTTAGAAGATGAATTGGTAATTTTTTCTAATCAGCCGATTCCAAAGACTATAAAGCCTGAAGATTTATTTAATTTTGATTGGATTTGGAGAGATGAAGAGTCTCCAACGCGTAAGGTTGTTGAAGAGGTTTTAGATGAAATCGATGTTAATTGTAGAGAGTTTAGTGTTCGCTCAATTGTTGGAAGTACAACAGCTGTAAAAGAGACAATACTTCGTTCTCCTAAAGCTGAACGTCCTACAGTTTCAGTTATTTCACGCCATGTAATTAGGGATCAAGTAAATAGTGGTGAGCTATTTGAGGGTCGAATTAGACAATTTAAAATTAAAAGAAAATTTTATATAGCTTACCATAAAGAGCGTAAGCACGATGCATTTATTGATAATGTTGTTAGTTACTTAATGACTTTTAACTAATTTATAACCTTCACTAAGTTTACATCGTTATATGGGCATAAATTAAATATGTCCATATGAAACAAGAGTACAATGATTAAAAGAGGTATCTATGTGTCTTGTTGAGAAAATTCTTCATAAAAATGAATCTGTATTGGTAAAAGCAGATATATCAAAAACTTTCTACAACGGTATCGCTTCACTTTATATGCTTGGGTTTCTACTGCTTTTTATAGGTTATGAGTATGAAATAGGTGTTATTGGAGTAGTGTTAATTATACGAACATTTTATGTCAATCTACAAGAGATACAAGAGAAAAAGTCATATCACTGTTTGCTAACGCAAGAGAGACTTATAATACTAAAGGGACATAAAGTAAAAGAGATATTTCCCATAAACCTTGAAGATATAAGAACTATCTATATTAAACCTATAAGTCAAAGGTTGAAAAATATTTTAGATGTTGGAACTATCGAAGTTATAACTACATCTGGTGGCAGATATGTAATTAGAAATATTAAAAAACCATATTTGTATCATAAAGCCATTATTGGGGATATTGTTAGTGCCACTCACTACTCAAATAAAAAAAATGAATAAATATCAGGAAATACTGTATCGTGTATAAAAAAGTATATTTAGTAACTGATGAAGAACATTTATCAGGCAAGTTTAATGATTAATCCAGCTCATATAAAGTACTACTTTTTTTATATAGCAACAACAATAATTATTGTTGCTGGGTTAAAGGCTGCTAGCGAAGTAGTGATAGTGCTTCTACTTTCTATCTTTGTAGCAACAATATTTACAGCCTTTTTAGAATTTTTGCGAAGGCATAAGGTTCCAAAAACTATAGCCTATTTAATATCTTCAATAATATTTATTGCAGTTTTAGTGTTATTAATTTTTATATTCAACCATTCACTGAATAATTTTATTACAAGCTTACCACTGTATGAAGAAAAAATAAAAATATTAATCTTTAATAGCACAAATATATTAGAAAAATATGGAGTAACTATAGGAGAAAATGAAATATCTGAAGTTCTTGATATGAACTATTTTGCTATAGTTACTACAAATGTTTTAGGCGGTATTGGGACATTTTTTTCCAAATTTATAATTATTACAATAGGTGTCAGTTTTATTATCGCAGAATCTAAATCATTTGAAAAAAAGTTGCTTATGATATTTAAAAACGATATTAGTAAATTAATAAGTTTCAAATTATTTTCACATAATATGCAAAAATATTTTATTGTTAAAACATTTACAAGTTTTTTAACTGGTTTAATCTTTACAATACTGTTACTTATATTTGGTGTGGAATACCCAATTCTTTGGGGTGTTTTAGCATTCTTATTTAACTTTATACCTATTGTAGGTTCTATTATTGCATCTATCCCAGCTATATTGCTATCTTTAATAAATCTTGATATTAACACAACATTGTGGCTTATCTCTATTTATGTAGTTGTAAATATCTCCATCAGCAATATGCTTGAACCAAAACTTATGGGAAGAGAGCTTGGACTCTCACCTATGGTTATATTTTTTGCATTAATTTTTATCGGATGGACACTTGGTATTGCTGGGATGTTTTTAGCTGTACCTATTACAATGACTCTAAAAATAGCATTTGAAACAAGTAATAGTACAAGATGGATTGCTATATTACTTTCTGATTTATCGCAAGTGAAAAATATTAGTGTTAATAAGTAGAATGATAAATTAGTAACTGATATTAACTTAAAGGGATGGTTTTCTTCGGGCTTTTAACTATTATATGGTAACCAACAGTAATTGAACTACTTTTTTAGTAGTTTCCTATTCTGTGGATTAGCCATTAGTGCGGCCATTGACATATCAACACTACCATCAGACTCTTTAGGACGTGGTGGAGCTATATTTACAAAAATTGGAGTCTCCTCGACTATTAGTTGCATTACAGCTAAAACTGGTAGTGTCACAATGCTTCCAAAGTTTTCTGATCCAAATCCCGCCTCAAAAGATACAAAGCCTGCATCTAATCTAGTTGATTCAAAAGTATAACCAGCTAGAAAAAATAGAGTAATTTGGTTGAGAGTCTCTTTTATATGGTCTGGAAGTGGAGGGTTAAATTCCACATTTTCTAGTTTACATACAAGACCAAAGTTTTGTTCAGTAGTAAGTAGGTACTCCACAAGTTCATTAATGTGGTTTTCCATATATTGTGTAAAGGTTTTATCTTTCATCATATCTGCTAACATGGATGTATTATACCATTTTGTATTTCTAAAAAACCTATTAAACTGTTCATTAATGCAAACTTTTTGAAATTTTTTACTTCATTTGCCTTTATATTGGCTTGAATTAAAAAATTATCATCAATTAGACGTGCTCGTGTTGTTCCATTAAGTAGCGGATAAGTTGGAGTTAACCACTGCTGTCCATCAAAAAAAGCGATATTTGCTATGGTTGTATCTGTTATAAGAGAGTTTTTTACAATTAATACATCATCTGAACTTTTTCTTTGTGTAAAAAGATTGTTAAGATTGTCTCTATTTTCAAATTTATAGCTATAGTTTAGATTATCTGCTTCTATCATTTGAAGAGAGTTTATAGAAGGTTGATTGTATGGTATATATTCAATTGATTCAATTTTTTCAGAATATACTACTCTAACACGCCAAACTCCAATTGGTGGAGGATCTAAATTTAACTCTATATTATGACCACATGAACTCTTTATTCTACTTTTATGATACTCTAAATATTTTATAAGACCATTTTCTGCTCTTAGTGTTTCTAAAAATTTCATCTAATAATAGAACTTCCATCACTATTTGCACTATGATAAATTAGTGTTGAATTTAATCTTGCGTAATAGCGCATAAGTAGTTTTTGAAGTGTAGGCTCAATAGATGGTGTAAACCAAGCGTTATTACTAGTTGCAACCATAATTTCTGGACTGTCTATAAATAGCTCTTCTGAGGTCGCCTCATAGCAGATAGCATTTCGTAATTTATACCCTTTAATTGTAAAGTCAGTTGGATTTTTAGCTTTTTCATAATCTTGTGCACCATTAAAAAAAGTACTATTAATCCAATCTCTAAAAAATTTAGGAAGTGGTGTGTACTCTCCAAATGGAACAAGAACCATTTTTTTTGCAATTTGCATTTTGCCATTATTAAAAAAATATGTTGCATTATATATAAGTGAGTTTTCAACAAACAATCCACCAGCAATTATTGCAATAGAGTAACTTAAGTCTTTTAACTCATCTATTAATTTTGGCTCTTCATTTAAATATAGTGGGAAAACACTCTCAGGTAGAACTACTAAATCAACACCCTCCTTTTTTGCTACTTTTATATTTGATAAGTTATTTTTAATTTGCACTTGTATATGTTGCTCTTGCCATTTGTGGTGTTGTGAGATTTGTGTTGAAATTAATTTTACATTTAAATCTTTTGGCAGTTGTGCTTGAGTATGTTGTGGCAATAAAAAAAGTGCAACTAATAGTGGTAAACTTTTTTTAGAGTATTTAATTGAGATACTTAATATTAGTAAAGTTATCCCAAGTGTTATGGTATTTGCTGGTAATGGTGTATTAATAAAAAGAAGTTCTATTTTAAACCAGTTAAATCCAAATGGTTCAATATAGCTAAGCAGTAAAAGTATTGTTGCTCTGTAAAATGGGTTTATAAAAAATGATATTGCAGTAAAGAATAGGGCATAGAAAAGAGCGAAACCTACTATCCCTATTGGAATAAAATAGCTTATATCGTAAAATCTAAAGCTAAACACAATCCAATAGAACCAAAGTACTCCAATGAAAAAACCTGTAAATATAATCTCTTTACGTTTAGCATTTAAAATTCTGTAAAGTGCTATAAGAGCACTAAAAAGGTTTAGCCATTGTAGTGTTAAATTAAAGTATTCTAGGTAGATAAAAAGGCTAAATAGTAGGGCTGTTAAAAGTCCATTTGCAATTGTGCTTAAATATGTTGCTCTATAGAAAGAGTTCACAGCTGTTTCGGCCACTATTTTTTGCTTGGTATAGTGCAATATCTGAGCGTTTATAGAGCAGGTCTTTATCGTATTTGCATGAATCATTTGCTATTGAGATTCCTACTGAGATTGTCACATATTTAGAAACAGTACTTTTTGAATTTAAAATTTTAAGATTTTCAATAGCTACTCTTATTTTATTAGCATACTCTATTGCTTTATTATAATCATCTGTTGAGGAGATTAAAAATCCGAACTCCTCACCGCCTAGTCTAAATGCCCAATCAGAGTGTCTTTTTGTATGCTCTTGTAAAACTTTTGCAATAGTTATTAATGTCTCATCTCCCATATCGTGTCCATAGGTGTCGTTATACTGTTTGAAAAAATCTACATCGATTGAAAATAGATATAGATTAACTTCATCTGCGTTCATACCATTTTGAATATCTTTATTATGTCTTTGAATTCTATATAGTTCTGATTCTAAAACTTCATTAAATTTACGACGATTATATAGATTAGTCATTGGATCTTTTACAGATAACTCTTCTATTCTTTTTTTATCTGTAATATTTTGTCTGATAGCTGTATAGCCAACTACTTCACCATTGTCATCTAATTTTGTTGATATTGAAGCATCTACCCAGTAGTAACTACCATCTTTTTTTAAATTTTTTACCTCACCGTTCCATGTTTTACCTGACTTTATTGTCTTCCAAAGGTTCTCAAATGTCTCTTTTTGCATATCTGGATGTCTAATTATATTGTGGTTTTCACCAATTAATTCCTCTTTTGTATACCCAGATATTTTACAAAATGCTTGTGAAGCATGAGTGATTATTCCCTTTAAATCGGTACTAGATGTAATAATATTTTTATCAATTACATTAAGATATTTTTTTAGCTCTCGTCTTTCCTTATCAAGTGCTGGGTTAATTAGTGAGTAGATAAGATATATTGCAATAGCTATAAGTAAAATATCTAAAACTAGTAGTATAAATATGTAGTTAAAAAAGTTTAGTTTCTTTTCACTACTTTTTTGTAGTGACAGAGTTAAGCTATTTGCACTATTCCATAATTGGTCACTAACCTCAATTAGTTGACTATAACAAGTTTGTGTTTTACAATTTAATATAGATTTGAACTTTTTCCAATCTGCTTGTAGTGAGGTGAGTGCTAACTGTTGTTCTTTAGTATTATTATCAAAAATTAGATTTTTATCTGTTGTAATTATGTTAATAAGATTGTCAACTCGTACTATATGACTTTTAGAAATATTTTCAATTAAATACTCTTTTGAAATAAGTTGCACTCCTCCTCTTATCTGCCCCATCTCATTAATCTGTTTTGCATCATCTTTTAGAGTGTCATATATATATAGGGCAACTAGCCAGTTAATAGCTATCAGAAAAATATGTATGATAATTATTAAAAATATTTTATTTGTTTTCAATATTAAACCTTAGATTGTACAACTATACGTTTTGCATTAAATAGCTCTTTTGCACGTTGTATCATTGGCTCTTCTAGCATCGCTTTTGCATCAATTTGAGCTGGTATAGCGCTACAGTTGGATACACAACCATTACTATTGGGATCTTCCTCTTCTGCTAAGTCTACAATATCAGGCTCTTGTACTATAGGCTCAGGCTGTTTTTGCTTTTTTAGTGTTTGTAGCTTCTCTTCTACTACTTCAGACTTTTTTTTTACTTCATCACAAGGTGTATTGGATATTTTTACGTCCATACCCCAAATTTCTTGAACCATAAACTTAATAACAGAATAGCCGTTTCTTAGAATTTTTTTACAACTATCCTCAGCACAACTTTGCCACGTGAGTCTGTTCTCTTCAAAACTTATCAAGTTTACTGACTCTTTAAAACATTCACCCAAATCTACATTTCTATCTATTAAACGGGCTATTAACTTTTCAAATTTTTCATCTTTAACACTTGGTTGTTGTACCTCTTTAGCAATCTCATCTTGAGATTGCTTCTCCTCTTTTACATCCTGCTCAACTTCCGTAGCCCTTATAGGCTCTACTGTTGGTTGTACTACTTTTATATTTTGTGGTTCATGTGAACTATCTTCAAGCTCTGCAATTACCTCGTCAATCTCTTTTAGCTTTAATGCTTCCATCATCTTTGAAAATAGTAAAAGAAGAACAAATCCAGAGTCTGCATTAATGTAAAAAAGAGATTTAGAATCACTTAGAATGTGTAAAAAGCGCTCTTGTATCATAGTCGGAAATTTAATATCATGTGTAAAAAGCTTCTCTTTTAGATAAGCAATTAATTCATCTACAACCATTTCACCATCATACTCTTGAAGCTCTTGAACCATTTTTGTAATTTTAGTGCGATTTTTTTCAAATACAGCATTAAAAATAGAGTCAATAAAAGCTGGATCTATAAGTCCTAACATCTGTGTAACAGTCTGCACATCAACATACTGTTTTGAGTAGATTATTGCTTGGTCTAAAAGAGTTAAAGTGTCTCTTAGAGAACCTGAACCACTACGTGCTAAAATCTCTAAGGCCTCTTGTTCGAAATTAATCTGCTCTAAATTTAGTATGTGGGCTAAATGATTTACTATTAAAGTTTGAGGAATTCTTTTAAATCTAAAATGTTGTGTACGGCTTAGAATTGTTGCTGGCAACTTTAGTGGATCAGTAGTCGCTAAGATAAACTTTACAAAAGGTGGAGGCTCTTCAAGTGTTTTTAAAAGAGCATTAAAAGCCTCTTTTGTAAGCATGTGAACTTCATCTATAATAAAAATCTTAAAACGTGCTGCTGCTGGTTTATACTTTGTATGCTCAATTAGGTCACGAATGTCATCGATTTTACGACTACTCGCTGCATCCATTTCAATAACATCAATATGTCTATTTTCATTTGCCATAACACACTGTTCACATTTATCGCAAGGCGAGCTTGTTGGTCCATGCTCACAAGTTAGAGCTTTGGCAAAAATTCTAGCAGTTGAAGTTTTACCACTTCCTCTTAATCCAGAAAAGAGATAGGCATGAGAAAGCCTCTTACTAGAGAGTGCAAGTGATAGTGTTTGAGATATTGTATCTTGACCTATAAGATCTTCAAAACGTTTAGGGCGATACTTAATTGCTAAAACTTCACTTTGTTGTGCCAATTTTTCCCTTATTTAATACGCTATTTAAACTAATAGTGCTTTTGATTGTTGTAAAAGATTAGGTATTATATTGAAATTATTTTAGAATAAACTTTTTTAGGAATTATATAGTGTCGCAACAACGTTTTGATGAGTTACGTAAAGAGTATAGTAAATTTATTTATAAAAGCTATGATGTTAATGAAAGTGATGGCGACATTATTTTGATTTTTAACTATAGTATAGTTGGTGAAAGCAATTTAAACTTTACGCATAGGCTAACTTTAGAGAAGAGTGATCATTTTAAATTTAGTGCACTTGATGAAAAGTTTCAAAATTTAGTTTTTCATATAGGAGTTGCTGAGCTTATTAGCTACTATAAACTTACATGTGCACCTATAATAGAGATAGAAGCTGGTTTTATTGAAGATGATCAATGTGCATGGTTTAGTAAACTTTTTTTTAAAGGTTTAGGTGAATTTTTATTTGTAAATCAGATAGAGACTACACAAAAGGATCTTTTTAAAATCACTTCAGTATCTCCTAATAGTGCTGCAAGTTTAATTAAAATGGATAAAACTGAAGGCTCCTTAGTGCCAGTTGGCGGTGGAAAAGATAGCTCTGTAACTTTAGATATTTTAGAATCATGTATAGATGATGTTGCAGGTAAAATTGTTGGAATGTCGATAAATCCAACTAACGCAGCTCTATCTGTTATGCAAAGCTCGAATCTTGATGGTAAAGCAATTATTATAAGACGAAAGCTAGATGCTCAAATAATGGAGTTAAATGCACGTGGATTTTTAAATGGGCATGTACCATTCTCTTCAATTGTTGCATTTATCTCTATATTTACAGCAGCTATTTCTAATCTTCGCTATGTAGTTCTTTCAAATGAGAATAGTGCTAATGAGGCTAATGTTGTTTTTAATGAGCTAGAAGTTAACCATCAATACTCAAAATCTTTTGAGTTTGAAGCTGACTTTAGGTTCTATTGCTCTAGATTCTTAGTTAATGGAGTTGAGTACTTTAGTCTTTTACGTCCGCTTCATGAACTTCAAATTGGTGCGATGTTTGCACGACTTAATAGATATTTTAAAGATTTTAGAAGTTGTAATGTTGGTAGTAAAAATAATATTTGGTGCAATAAATGTCCAAAATGTCTCTTTACATATATTATGATTGCACCATTTTTAAATGAAGATGAGCTAGATACAATTTTTCATGCTGATTTATTAGATGATGAAGAGCTACTTGGAACTTTTGAGCAACTTGTTACACCAGAACTTGTAAAACCATTAGAGTGTGTTGGTAGTTATGATGAGGTTAATACAGCAGTTGGGTTAATTATAGAAAAACGTAAAAACTCTTTACCATTACTGCTAAAATGGTACAGTGATAAAAAAGAGATTATTGTTAATCCTAATCTATTAAAAGAGTTTTTAACTCCTCATGCACTTCCTAAAAAGTTTGAAATTATATTGAAAGAACGAATTGCAAGAGTTTCTAAAATTCCTAAAAACATATAAATCTTTTTTAATTTGGGGTTTTGGACAAGAGGGACGATCTACATATAATTTTCTACGCAAAAACTTACATCATGTAAAGATTGCAATTGCAGATTCAATTGAACCAAAAGATTTACCAGAAGATGTAGAGTTTATTAAGAGTGATATACCTCATAATGCGCTCTCATCATATGAGATAATTTTAAAGTCACCAGGTATATCACTTCACAAGTGTAAAATAGATGATGGTGATTACCCCATTACATCGCAAACTGAGTTAGCACTTCGTTTTTTTTCAAAACAGATTATTGGAATTACTGGTACAAAAGGAAAGAGTACAACAGCTACGCTTATGCATGAAATGTTACTAGCATCTGGCAAAAAGAGCCATCTTGTTGGAAATATTGGAGAACCTTTTTTTGACTGTTTAAGTGATGTTACAACTAAATCATTTATTGTTTATGAACTCTCTTCTCATCAACTAGATAATGTTCATTTCAGTCCACATATTGCAATTTTGTTGAACTTGTACCAAGAACATCTGGACTATTATGGTTCAATTGAGAAATACTTTGAGGCTAAAAAACAGATATTTAGACATCAAAATGAAGATGATTGGTTGTTATATAATGGAGAAAACTCTTTCAATACTAAGTCAAAACAGGTTGAAGTTACAAAAGAGCTAATAGATGAAAAGTTGAATATTCCAATTCATGTTCATAAGCTTAGTGTTCAAGCAGTGAAATGTGTGGCAGATATTTTAGATGTTGATGAAAAGTATGTTCGCTTGGTAGTTGAAAACTTTAAAGGGTTGCCTCACCGTTTGGAGTTTGTAGGGAAATTTAATGGTTTTAGCTATTACAACGATAGTATCTCTACAGCAGTTGAATCTACAGAGTTTGCATTAAAGCAACTTCCCAATGTAGAGACACTTATAATGGGTGGTGATGATAGAGGTATTGATTACAGTGAGTTAGCTAAAAGTTTGATAGATTCTAATGTGGAACTAGTAATAACAATGTTTCAATCAGGAAAAGTTTTAAATGAACTATTAAAAAAGAGTGATATTGAACTTTTGCATACAGATAATTTTGATGAAGCACTTAAATATTCTAAGAAAAATGTGCTTTTTTCACCCGCGTCAGCAAGTTATAGTAGTTTCAAAAACTTTATGCAAAGAGGTACTGCATTTAAAGATGCAGTTATAAGAAAATTTAAATAGTTAATTAACTATAATTGGTTCAGTATAAATTAAAGGGGATGAAATGGCAGATAAAGAAGTAGCAAATGCAAGTTTGGATTTTGATTCAGGAAAGATAGAATTTAAAGATGACTCTGGCAACGTAATTGCAAAAGATGGTCTAAAAGAGAGAACTCTTAGTTTTGCAAAAAAAGCAATTATGTTAACCCCAATGGGACTATCTTATAAAGTTGGTAAATCTATGATTGATCGTGGTATGGACATCATGGATAGAGCAATGAATGAGAATGAACTTAATAAAGTTGAGAATATCAGTTTTGAACAAGTTATAGATTTAATTAATGATGGAAAAGATAAGTTTGATGAGCTAGATATGACTTTTCAAGCAAGTCAAGTAAATGGTTTTAGTATGGAAAAAGTAGCAAAAGAGCTTGCTGGAAAAAATGTAAATGTTGATATGGGTAAAAAAGGCGCATTATCATTGAGTGTAAAAGTTAAATACAAAGTATAGTGTATGGTACGCTTTACACTTGACTCAAAAGAGAAAACAATTCAAATAGAGGCTCTTTTAAAGGGTGAAAAAGATTGGGTTAAATTTCATGTTGGACATTACGAGATTGCTAAAAAGGGCGATAAACTCCAATTTGAAATCACTAAGCTTTCTACAAATAGAGAGTGGATGAATATAGCATTGGAAAACTTTATGCAGAGCAAACAGTTTGAACTTCCTGCTGAATATGAAAAAATATTAGATATTGTACTCTAAAATTAGTGTATAATAACAATAGATATTTAAAATGGAGGTGCCATTGATGCCAATTGAGACAAATGCACTTGATGAGTTAAAAATAAAAGCAGATGCTGCAGAGAGAGCTTATAAAGAGGCAAAGATTGCACGTCTTGATAGAACTAGTATAAGCGAGGAACAGTTCGACTCAACGGTTGATACTATTGTTCATGCGTTAAATACTCTTTCTGAACAACTTCAAGCATCTCGCGCAAAGGGCTCTGTAAAAGCAAAGAGTGTAGTTGATGGTTTTGGTGGTGAGGGAAAATTTAACTCTCTTGTTATGGATTTAGCTGGACTAGCTGGTGAAGTTACAGCAACTGGAGTTACGCTAAGTGAAACACCATTGGTTATAATGGCAGGAGCTGCAAAAGGCATTTACGAAAAAGTAAAAGAGTAGTTTATGGATTGGAAACATATCTTTAAGCGTTATCTTGAGATGATGCTAAGTCCATTAAATTTAGTAGTAATTGCATTTTTTCTATTTTTTCACTTTATGAGGTGACTTCGATATGGAAGATTATGATAGTTTAAAATTAGAAAATCTTCAACTAAAAAAACAACTTCGTGCTTATGAAGATCTTGCTTTAAAAGATAGTGTAAGTGGACTCCCAAATAAAAATCTACTTTTAGAAAAGCTTGATCAAGGTGATACATTCTCTGCGATGATGCTCTCGATAGATAACTTTGAGACAATAGGTGAAACCTTTGGAATGAAGTTTTCAGATTCTGTTGTAAAAGAAGTTTCAAAACTACTAAATAATTTTTTATCAGAGAATATCTATCTTTATCGTTTAAGTTCTGGTGAATTTGTTTTCCTAATTGAGGGTAAACATAATGGTCGAGCAGAAGATATTGCACAGGGAATAAAAAGTTTCTTTGATATTTATCCAATAGAACATGATGACATTGATATAAAAGTTACTTTTTCAATTGGAATTTGTCATTGTAAAAAAAATGTGATGTTAAAAAATTCACGTATTGCAATGAATGAAGCTAGAGCTCTTGGATCAAATAGGTATCATTATTTCTCTAAAAATGATAGTTATATTTTGAATAAAGAAAAAAATATTTATTGGATGCATAAAATTCATGATGCTTTAATGAGTGGGAATATTGTTCCATTCTTTCAAGCAATAAGAGACAATAGAACAGGTGAAATTTACAAGTATGAGTGTTTAGTCCGTATATTAGAGGGTGAAAAAGTTATAACTCCATGGTATTTTAATGATGCAGTTAAAATGACAGGTCTTATGACAAATTTGACTAAAACTATGATAGATAAAAGCTTTAAAGTATTTTCAAATAGGAGTGAGGAGTTCTCTATTAATATTACACAAGATGATTTAAAAGAGGGTTATTTAGAAAACTTCCTTACACATAAATGCGAAAGATATTCAATAGCACCAACACGTGTGACTTTAGAGATATTAGAAGATATTGAAGAAGGTACGGCACAGACAGTCTATTCTCAATTAGCAATTCTGAAAGAACTTGGATTTAAAATCTCAATAGATGACTTTGGAGCACAAAATTCAAATTTTTCACGTCTACTTCAGATGTCAGTTGATTATATTAAAATTGATGGTCAATTTATAAAAAATATTGAGACTTCTACTCAGAGTAGACATATAACAGAGGCAATTCATTCATTTGCTCATAAAATTGGTGCTAAGAGTATTGCTGAATTTGTTCATAATGATGAGGTGCTGAAGATTATAAAAGAGATTGGAATAGATTATTCTCAGGGTTATTTAATTAGCGAACCTAAATCTAAACCACTGTAAATATCTTCAGGAAGTTGGATAAGTAGAGGATTTTTCTTTTTATCTAGCCACTTTAAAACTTCTCTTAACTTTGGCTCTTGCATTGAAGTACATCCTGCTGTTGCTCTATTCGCACTAATATGCAAAAATATACAAGAGCCTCTTGTCTTTATTGTTGGGTTACTATTATATTTAACTACAGCACCTAAATTGTAGAGTCCATCATCTCTTAACATTGTCTCATATGATTTGTACCCATCTTGTTTAGGTACTATTTTATTGTAAAGTTGAGAGTTTACATCATCTACGCAGTGAATATTTTTAGCTATTTTAAAATATGGCATTTTTGAATTTAACTTTTTTTTATTTCCAAATAGGCTACCAATACTAAAAACTCCAGATGGTCCTTTACCATCTCCCTCATTTTTAATAGAAGTATCTGTATGATTGATTTTACATAAGCCATCTGCGGGAGCTATTCCGTTACGACCCAAAAATACTTTTATAGAAGAACCAACTTTTGACCAACTGTTATTACTTCTCTCTACTCTTTGAAGCAGTCCAGTTGTGCTATTATAATCTTTTGATATTACTAATATAATTTGAGAACTATTTATAAATAGCTCTTTACAGCTATCTTTTGAGAAAAGATTTGTAACTAGAAGAAAAATTATTAGAAGTGGCAGTTACTTTTCTTTATAGTTATTTTGCTTTAACATTTTATCCACAAAATTTTGGAATGCAGTAGTGTTATTATCACGCTTATCTATCTCTACCTCTTCATCTTTTTTGTATTTACCTTGTGAAAATAGGCGATCTGTAAAGTCTTGTAAAGATGTAGTCGAAGATGAAGAGGCCTCTTTTAGCTCCTGTTTAGGAGCAGTTGGAGATTTTGGCATATTAATTGTTGGATTATCTACTTTAGGTGTTGAGGGTGATTTTGGGTGTACAATCTCTTTTTGTTCATATTCACCTTGCTCAAAGTATTTGTCAGTTAAGTTTTGTAAAAAACCTTCAGCTGATAATCCAGTAAGAGTAAGAAGGAGTATGATTAAGTAGTTCATTAAGCACGTAATCTTTTTTCAGATAGTTCTTCATAGGCTCTGTTTATTATTTTACTTAGTTCTTCGCTATTCTTTTTAACTCTAAGGCTTGCATATTTTAGTTTATCTGGATGGTGCATTTTTAATTTTTTGTTTCGTGCATGTTTAATATCGCTCATTTTAGCTTCTTCTGGAATATCTAAAATAGCGTACGGACAGCATACTTTCAACTGTTCAATAGTTTTTTTTCTTTCATATGAACTACGTCTATTACTTTTTTTACTATCGTCTTTAAAAACTGCTTTGAAGAGAGTGAAACAACACATATGCGACCTTTTATACTTTGAAATACCCAAAAACTTTTGCGCTAGAAGTATGATAGTCTTATGAATTTGAATTTATTATTAAATAAAGTTTACTCTAAGTTTAAGGACTATTTTTTCAGAATATTTGCTTTTTATGTGTAAAAATGAAACACCTTAAGACTAAAGTTTTGATAAGCTATAGTAATATTAAAACGTATTTTAATATATAATAACTTATGCAATTTGTCTATTTGAATCTTGTTCAAATATATCAATTAAATCATTAACCTCTTGTGTGTTACCATAATTAAAAATGTGAGTTAATGCATTTAGTGTCATCTCTTCGTATTTATCACTATAATTGCCATCAACCTCAATTTGTCCTGATGGATGTATTTTAACACTTTTGTATTCTAATCTACTGCTATCTTTACTATCAGACTTGAAAAAATCTTTATATCTTTTTAGAATTTGTAAAGCTTTCTCTTTATTGTTTAAGCCACCTTTTAGGAAAACTGGAATTGTATTCATATAACATCTTATGCCAAGACGATTAAAAAATGAAAATAGCGCCATTTGACCATGTGATCCAAGAGGCTTATGTTCATTATTAAATTCAAGCACAGTTTGCTCATTTGAACTGTTTTGGAGGTGAGGATAGTTTTTCATACGATTTGTAGGACGAAAAACAAACGAAGATATCTGCTTAGAATGTAAAAACGATATTATATCCATACGTACTGACATAATCTGTCTGAGAGTAGCTTTTTGCATAATATTTTCTTCTTATGTGATTTTTTAATAAACTTGTTAAAGATTAGCAAAATTTATTCCATAATATCGTTTATTTTTCAAAAAAGTATAATTTATTCATATAATATTACCTAATACACGTATTTGTAGCCCAAAATTTATGATTATCTTGTGATTGACATATTAATAAAGAGTATTTAGAATATGAAAGATAAAAACAAAAGGGCGTTATAATTACTAGTATAGAAAATAGTGTAAGGAAATTAAGGTACGAAAAGAGATTATGAAAAAATATATTTTATTTGATAACGACGGAGTACTTGTTGAAACTGAGATGTGGTATTACCGTGCGAGTGCTGAGATTTTAAAGACGATGGGAATCATTATGGATGATGATGCTTATCGTGAAATTATGATTAACGGTTTAAGTAGTTTTGTACTAGCTGAACGTGCTGGCTTTAATGCTACAGTAATAAAAATAGCTCGTGAAAAACGTGATGTTCTTTACCAAAAATACTTAAAGAGTGAGAATATTGCTATAAATGGTGTAGAAGAGATATTGAAAGAGCTTAAGCAAAAGTATCAGATGGGTATTGTTACAACTTCAAGGCGTGTTGATTTTGAGCTTATTCATGATAAACGAGGTATTGTGGAGTATATGGATTTTGTACTATGTGTAGAGGATTACTCTCGTGCAAAACCATACCCTGATCCTTATCTAAAGGGTTTGGAAAAGTTTAACTCTTCTAAAGAAGATGCAATAGTTGTTGAAGATTCACAACGAGGATTAAGGTCGGCAGTAGCAGCAGGCATAGAGTGTGTAATTGTCAAAAATGACTTTACCTCTTTACATGATTTTTCTACAGCAACACATCGTATTGATAGTTTGAGTGAACTCGAAAAGTTGCTTGGTTAAATAGATTTATTGGGTGGTGGCCTGTCTCGGAATCGAACCAAGGACACAGTGATTTTCAGTCACTTGCTCTACCGACTGAGCTAACAGGCCTTTTAAACATTATCTTTTGAGGGCAGTATTGTAGCTAACAAAACTTTAAAGAATAATTAGTTTCTAATACAACGTGCAAAAAGTTTTGTACTTTTTGGAGATTTTATTGCAAAATACATTATAATTTCATACGCAAAATCACTATTTTCACCTATTTCTGAAGATGACCAGTGTCTACCAGAGCTATAAATTAATCCACTTTGTAAAACAAATAGGTAGTGTGCCATCTGCTCATCTTTTGTTGGTAGATATGCATCATATTCTGTGCAGTACTCTTTTGCTTCTTCGTAAGTTAGTCTAATATCAGATGAAAAGACTACTGTATCATTACCTATATGCGAGACATCTTGAGTTATTTCTATTTCAGGTGGGCTAGATTTTACATCTTGATTCGATGAAGATGATGTTGATGGTGGTGCAATAGGTGGAGTGACAATATTAGTCTGAATTGTACAATTAGTCTCACCAAAAACCCAAAACCCCTCTTGCTTACCAATATATGTAAGAGTTGAATCTATACTATTGTGTTTTAGCCAAGTGCTGTCTCTATATGCGACAACTTCAGAGGTACAATCTTCTCTAAATACAGCCATATTATCTATTGATTCAGAGGTACCCATTAGCTGCCAGCCCTTTTTAATTGATAGTGCTTTGGCATTTAAAGATGATGTTAACATTATTAATAATAAAAATAAAATTGAAAAAATATTCATAGGTACTCCTAATTAATTGATGTATTAGCAAAAAATATACCAATTTTTGTTATCATACTGTTTTATTAGGGAGAATTTTATGAGGTTTGTTTTTGTTTTATTTGTATTACTATCATCTCTTTTTGCAGAAGTAGTTGTTGACTTTAAATCTGCTCTGGGTGATTTTGAAGATGGAAAATTCAAAAGTGCATATGAAAAGTTTAATACTCTGTTTGAAAGTAGAAGTGATGATTTAAAGGTTAATTTCTATCTGGGGAGAAGTGCATATGAGATTGGATTATATGAAGATGCACTTAGCGCATATGAAAGAGTGCTTATTACTGAGCCAAAATCATATAGATCTCGTTTAGAGTTAGGAAGAGTCTACTTGAAACTTGGTGATTTAGATGCTGCAAAATTTGAGTTTTATGATGTCTTAGCCTCAAAACCACCTTTAACTGTAAAGAATAATATTTCAATACTATTAGATAAAATTGAAAAAGCACGAACTAGGCATAAATTTAATGCAATGATAAAAGTAGGGGTAGGTTACGATAGTGATATAAACGCAAACCCTGGACAATCTGAACTTTTAAATTATCTTGTTGACCAATATGACCTTAATCCTGCTAATACAACAGCAGATAAGGTACTTAAAGATAGTTTTATGCATGAGACACTCCATGCTTCTCATATATATGATGGAGGTATGAGAGGACGATACTACTCTAATAGCTCTTTAATGGTTTATAATCAAAATCATAATCGTTATAGTGAATTTGATATTCTTTATATGAAAGCTACTACTGCACTCTCAAATAAGATGGATCAGTATGAGTGGACACTGCCTTTAGAGGTTGATAAATTTAAATATGCCTCTGACCCATTACTTCATTCATTTGCATTTGCTCCAAGTATTACATGGAAGCTAGATAAAAGTAGTAAAGTTAATGTATGGGCAAAATTCCGTCGCAAGATTTATGACAAATCTACAAACACTGGACGTGATTCTAATGTTAAAGAGGCTGGTACCTATTTTATTAAGAGAGTTGAAAATATGCGTTTGAGTTTAGGCTATTCATATCTGGATGAAGATAAGAAAGATAGTACAAGTAGTGACCCATTTATTGATAAAACTATACATAGTGCAAAAATTGCTCTAAGTAAACCTATAGCGAATGCTTTACTAAGTGCACAATATGCATATAGACATTTTGATTTTAAAGACTTGATTGGTCCAAAAAGCATAAAAAATCGTGTAGATGATTACCACTCTTTTTATACTTCACTATCTTATGAAGTGTTTAAAGGTTATAACGCTGAGTTAAGTTACCAATACATTAAAGATAAATCAAACTATATACCTTCTGATTATGACAAACAAATTGTCTCTGTCAGTATGGTACATTACTTCTAGGGGATTGAGATGACAAAAATTATAATACTGTTTTTACTAACTCTTAACTTGGTATTCGCATCTGTTGGGAAACTAACTGCTATTAGAGGTGATGTAACTGTTTTTAGAGAAGCGTCACAAATTAGTGCATCTGTTGGTATGAAGTTAGAAGAAAAAGATAAAATAGTTACAAAAAAAGCCTCTAAAGCTCAGATGATTTTTAATGATAAAACAGTCATTACAATCGGGAAGAATAGCTCTTTTTCCATTCATGAATACCTTTATGAACCAGCTTCAAAAAAATCAAAAGCTAAGTTTGGTGCATCACGTGGTTTTTTTAAGGCTATAACTGGAGCAATAGGTAAAATTAATCCAGACAAATTCTCTTTAGCAACTAAAACTTCAACTATTGGAATCCGTGGTACTCACTTTTTTGGGATGATGGATGAGACTAGTGAGCACATTGGTTGTACACAAGGTGCAATTGTTGTGGAAGCAAATGGTGTGAGCATTGATGTTTTAGCTGGTGAAATTACAATATTTAATTTAGGTGATGTCCCAGCCCCTGCTCGTCAAATTGAGGCAAAAGATTTAAATCAATTAAGAGGTGGTTTAGCATCTCGTTCAGAGATTTCATCTAAAATTGCACAGTTGAAACTGAAACTAGATGGTGGGAAGATAACCTTTGATAAAGAAAAAGTTGGTGAAATCCTAGAATCTATTCGCTCAATTAAAGATAACGATATACGTACAGCGGCTGCTGATGAACTACAAGATAAATTAGTTGTAGATTTAGATAAATTAGCAGAAAAAATAAGTAATAAAATTGATGTAGATGTTGATAGTGGCTATAGTGTTACAGATGGACACGAAGCATTAAAATGGGGATTTTATACAGAAAAACCTATCGATAAAATAGAAGATGGTTATAGTGTAGAGGGTACTAAATACTCTACATTAAATGATGCGATTGTTGCAGCTGTTCCAGATGATTTATGGCGAGAAGCTGTGCAAAGTGATGAAAATGTAATTGAGCAGTTAATCGGTAAAAGCAGTGATGGGAATCTCTTTAAACATTATGATGGATTAGCTGAGCGCAAAGAAGTTGTTCAATATGTAGGAAAAGTTTTAGGTTTTGTGAGTGCAGATAATGTCTATAATTTAATTGAGCAAGATAGTACAAACAAGGTAATTTTAACACATGAATTTGGTAACCGTTTTTATAGTGGTTTGATGCAATTTAATGCAAAAAATCCAAATACTGATGATTTAACTAAGTGGAGTGTAGCACTAAGTTCAGCTGATTCTACTTCAATTACACCTACAAGCTTTAATGCCCCTGTGTTTATTCCATTCGGTTCCACTCAGTTAAGTAGCGCAAATCTATTTTTTAATCGCTATTATGGAGATGAAGCGAATCAGATTAGTGGATATTTCCGTTTGAATGATACTTCAGAAAGTGAAGCATATGGAATTTTTGCAGCCAATAGAGGTGAAGGTTCTGCTTATTCACTTGTTGGAGTACCAATTAAAAAGGGTGAATATTTTTCGTGGGGTTATTGGGCAATCGAACAAAATATTCAAGGCGGTGAGGTTGATGTAGCCTCTCTAAGTGGTGGTTGGATTAAACCAAATGATGGTATTGAAAAAACTGCTTTGGCACAGATGGAAGATTATAAGTTAACCCAATTAAAAGCTAGCTATAGTGGTGAAGTAGTTGGAACTGTGCAAGATATATTAGTTGGAAATGATGTAATGCAAAATGGAAATATTGCATTAGATTTTGATTTTGCAAAAGCTAGTGCCACTGGAAGTTTGAGTTTTGATGCTCATTCAGAGGGCTGGAGAATTGGTATTGATACCGCTGAGATTGAGGGCAATGGGTTTAGTTTAACTCAAATGTCTGCTCAAAGTGGATCTGATGTTGAGTTAGCCCGTTTTAGTGGTGATGGAAATTTTTATGGAAGTGGTGCTGAAGCTATTGGTGGAGGATTTAAATTAACTTCAACTACAGGGAAAAGTGCAATTGGTGCATTTGTGGGTAATAAATAATCATTACTCATCTAGATGTACGACCTCTTCATCCATAAAGGCATGAAGTTCCATATTATTGCCTTTTATTTTATCTGCAAGAATAGATATTAGATTCCTATAAACTTTAGTTATTGCATCTTTATGTGATGCTGAGTATTGCATTAATCTAAAACGTAAAAGTATTGAATCAACTTCAGCAATAGCAGAGGCATTCCTAGGTGCACCTGTTACTGCTGCAATTTCACCAAATAGATGTTTTTCTTCTAAATTTACAATATGTGTACATTCATCTGAATTTTGTGAATCTTCAGGGCAAACATAGATTCCAACTTCACCTTTAATAATGCAGTAAATTTCATTGCTCTCTTCATCTTGTTTAAAAATATCTTCGCCACCTTTTACTTTTAAAAATGCAATATCTGTACAAATTCCTAATATCTCATCATCTGATAGGTGTTTGAAAAATTTAAAATTATTTTTAATTTTTAAAAGTGTCTCTTTTGAGTTTTGCATAAAGGTATCCTAAATTAGTTACTGTTAGAGCATTTTAGTATTGAAACTCTTAAAAGTTAGTAATTTTCATCAAAAAAAAACATTATTATTGATAGAATCTATTTTAACAATTATATATTTAAGGAGTCAATATGAGATATATTAGCGTAGCAGTATCAGCAATACTATTGTCAGCTACATTTGCAAGTGCGGGATGGCAAGATAGCTTAGGTGGTATATTTGAGAGTGTTCAAAAAACTACACCAGAAAAAAAGAGCTCAAATATTTCAACACTAGATATGAATGGTGCTCTAAAGCAGGCTCTAGGCGTTGGTGTTGATTATGCAGTGAAAAGCTTAGGTCAGAAAAATGGGTATCTGAATAACCCACTTGCAAGAATAGAGTTACCCTCAGGTCTAGCTACAACAGCTAGCTTAGTTAAGCAAGTTGGTGGTGAGAAATATATTAATGATTTAGTTTTGTCATTAAATAATGCAGCAACACAGGCAGCTCCAAAAACTGCTAAAATATTTACTAAGAGTATTACAGATATGAGTATTACAGATGCTCAAAAGATTTTAAATGGTTCTGAAAATTCAGCTACAGAATATTTTAAAAAGAGTACTACGACTGAGCTAAGGCAGATGATTATGCCAATTGTAAAAAAGAGTATGTCAAGTAATAGTGTTGCAACATATTATCAAGCTTTTCAATCATTTTACAAAGCAAATTCTGGACTTGTTGAAAATTCACAAGTAGGCACTCTTGCAAACTCATTTGGACTAGGCGGATATTTACCAAGCGAAAAAGATGAAGACTTAGATAGCTATGTTACAAATAGAGCAATTGATGGATTAATGGTAATGATAGCACAAAAAGAGAAAGAGATTCGTGCTAATCCTATGATGCAAAATAGTAATCTAATTCAAAAAGTATTTTCAGCTTTTTGAATTGGTGTAATGCTATCTCTTAAAAGTTTACTTTTACACCTACTAGTTTTGCAACTTCTGTAACATTTGCCATCATTGTAATTGTTTGAGCGTTTAGCTCTTCAGCAGATGCAGCAGCCTCTTCAGCAGTTGCTGCATTTTGTTGAGTAATATCTCCAATGCTAGACATATCAGTTGTAATATTTTGCATATGCTGAACTTGCTCTTTAAGTTGCAAGGCTATAGTACTAGTTACTTGGGATGTTTTATTTGTATGTTCAAAAATAGTTGCAAAAACTTCATTTGTATCACTTGCCACAACATTTCCATCTTTAACCAGCTTTATAGTCTCTTCTATTATTATTGCAGTTTCTCGTGCTGCTTGTGTAGATCTACTAGCAAGTGCTTTAACTTCATCTGCAACTACTGCAAAGCCCAAACCATGTTCACCAGCGCGAGCAGCTTCAATGGCAGCATTTAGTGCTAGTAGATTTGTTTGAAATGCTATTTCATCAATACTTTTTATAATCTTAGCAATTTTTTCAGATGATGTAGTTATATGTTCCATAGACTGCATTAGTTTTTCAACACTTCTATTTCCTATTTGTGCTGAGTCGTTCGCACTTTTGGCTAGGTTGTCTGCCTCTTTTGCATTGTCTGCACTATTTGTGTTAATAGTTGTAGCCTCATCTATAACTTTATTAACTGTTTCAACACTATCAGCTTGTTTGCTAGCAGATTCAGCAAGACTAATTGAAGCTGAGGCAATTTGATCAGATGCTGAAACTATTTGTGCATTTGATTCTGAGAGGTTTTCAATTGAGTTTGTAAAAAATTTATTTAGATTACGAGCAATTACAAATACAATTATAATTACTAGAACAATTATAATTAAACTTAAGATTACATAGAAATATAGAGCTTTTTGAGCAGATGAAATTAGGCTTTCTGTCTGCTTTATTATAAGACTCATCTGTGATTCACTTACTTTTCTAAGGAGATTAATTCTATCTGTAGATGCTCTAAACCAGTTAGATGGCTCAATTTTAAAGTCTCCTATAGAAGACTTATCTCTTATAATATTCCTATAGTTTGTAACTTGAGTTATCACATTGCCTTGAACAGTTTTATTGTAATAAGATTTTGTTTCATCTTTTGCTAGTGCCATGAAGCTTCCCATCAGAGTACTTTGACCATAATATAGGCTATTCCATTTTGAAAATACTTTTTTATTTATAGCTATATTTCTAGCGAGTATACCATTGGCAACGGCTCTCTCTTGTCCAGCTAGCTCTTTAGCATTTAAAAAATAGCTAAGTGCTCCAGTTAGGGCTGAGAGTTCAGCATCAGCACTCTCCCCACCAACAGAGCTAATAGTCTTCATATATTTAGCAATAAGTGTTGTATAAAAACTAGTTCCCTCCTTAAATGTAGCACTTAAAGAGCGCACATTTTTTCTAGTTGTAGTAATGCTATTTAACTGTTTCATACCCTCTATGATAGGTGCACTAAACTCTTTTGTAAATAGTTTAAGATTACTGCTTTGATAAATTGTTTTTAGGTGCTCTATTTTTTTATCTGTAATTTTTTGCTGTTCTAGAATTTTACTTTTAAACTTAATACCTTTTGAACCTATATATCCAGCTGTTAATCCGCGCTCTTTTTGGAGTTCATGTACTAAATCAGTAGCGTCAAAAGAGATAGCAAGTGCAGATTGTAACTTACTTGTATTGCTATAAGCTGTATACTCATTTTTAATTAATGATGATGCAAAAAATATAATAGCAAGAAGAGGTATCCCACTAATAATTATTATTTGCCAAATTAATGTTATATCTTTTAGTTTAAACATATTTCATGCCTTGATTTAAGTTGTTGTAATTCTAACTAAATTTACTTATAATAAACCTCAATAGGTATAGTTAAATCAATCCCAGAAGTGTTACTAATAGAACAGGTGGTGTAATTATTAAACCAACTTTCATATACTCAGTCCATGTAATTATTACACCCTTTTTTGCTAGAACATGAAGCCAAAGCAGTGTTGCTAGTGAGCCAATTGGTGTCATTTTTGGTCCTAGGTTAGAACCAATTATATTTGCATAGGCTAAAGCATCATTTGATGCTTGTGCAATTGCAATGTCCATAATCATAATAGTTGGCATATTATTCATGATTGAACTTAAAATTGCAGATAAAAATCCTGTACCAATTACTGCGTAACTGCTCCCCAATTCTGACATATGTGTGATTAAGCTTGCAAGGTATGTTGTAAGTCCAGCATTTTTAAGTCCAAATACTACAATGTAGAGTCCGATACTAAACCAAACAACTTGCCATGGTGCAGTTTTTATTATCATAATAGGTTTTGTCGCTTGAAAGTATGTTGCAATTACTAGAAATATTAATGCACCACCTAATGCAAAGAGTGATACTGGAAGATTTAAGTAATCTCCTATAAAATAACCACCCATTAAAAGTGCTAAAAACCACCAGCTAAGATTAAACATTGTCCTATTTTTGATAACAGAGCTGGGTGATGCCAAATTTTCTATATCAATATGAGAAGGAATATCTTTTCTAAAATAGAGCCAAAGAACAATAATTGATGTTACTATACTAAGTAAATTGGGGAAAAACATTGTTTTTGCATACTCTATAAATCCAATATTAAAATAGCCTGCTGTTACAATGTTTGTTAAGTTTGATATAACAAGTGGATTTGAGGCACTATCTCCTATAAAACCACCTGCCATTAAAAATGCAAATACTGCTATTTTATTCATATTTAGATGTTTCATCTTCGCAAGTAGTATTGGTGTTAGAATTAAAGCTGCTCCATCGTTGGCAAAAAATGCAGCAACTACGGCTCCAAGGAGCAAAATATAAATGAACATCAGATGTCCATTACCACGGCTAAGTTTTGCCATTTTTAGAGCTAGGTATTCAAAAAAGCCAATTTCATCAAGAACCAATGAAAGTATTATGATTCCAATAAATGAAAGAGTCGCATCCCATACAATATCTGTAACTTCAATTACATCATTAAAGTCTACAACTCCTAGTAATAGTGCGACTATAGAACCAAGTATTGCTGATGTTCCAATTTGTAGCCCCTTTGGTTGCCAAATAACGAAAGTAAGTGTAATTAAAAAAATTGATGAAGCTAATATCATGGTTATCCCTAAAGTTTTTAAAACTATATATCAAGATATATTGATATATGCTTAAAAATCTGATATAGTTACACAAAATATTTTGCAAGGAATAGATATGAAACGTTTGCATGTACACATAGCAGTCGAAAACCTAGAGAGTAGTCGCCATTACTATACGGCTCTTTTTGGTTTGGAACCTACAAAAGAGAAAGATGACTATCTTCAATGGTTACTCGATGACCCAGCTGTTAATTTTGCAATCTCTAGTGGAAGAAACAGGGTAGGCCTTAACCATTTGGGTATTCAAGTTGATTCAGATGATGATTTAGCAGTTATTGAAAATCGTCTGCTTAGGTCAAATTTAATGGGACTAAAACAAGAAGAGGCGCAGTGTTGCTATGCGACAAGTAAAAAGTATTGGTCAGAAGATCCTCAGGGAATTATCTGGGAGAATTACCATACAATGGATCAAATTGAGTACTTTGGTGGTGATGAGTTTACAGGTGGGGTAGGGTGTTGTGAACCTACATTTTCTAAAAATGGACAGTGGTCAGCTGCACCTTCTTGTTAAATGGAGATATTTTTAAAGACAGTTTCTTCACTAAATGATGAAACAAGAGTGAGAATTTTAAGGTTTATTGACGAGAATGGTGCAGTTTGTGTTTGTGATTTACAAAATTCATTTGAGATGATTCAGTCTCGCCTTTCACGACATCTTAAAATTTTAAAAGATGCTGGATTTTTAAGAGTTGATAGACAAGGAACATGGGCATACTATTCAGTAAGAAGTCCATTAGATAAGTTCAGATTAGAGGCATTAGCAGAGATTAGAACATTAGATTTAATGTTACCAACTCTTATAAAAGAAAAAGGTTGTAGTATATGAGTAAAAAAAATGTTTTAATTTTGTGCACTGGTAATAGTTGCCGTTCGATTATGGCAGAAGCATTAATAAATTCAAAATTTACAGATTGTGTTTATGCTCAAAGTTCAGGTGTTAAAGCTAGTGGTACTGTAAACTCACACGCTAAGTCACTTTTAGAAGAGAAAAGTTTGTGGAGAGATGAGTATCACTCTAAAACTATAGATACTGTTATTGATGAAGAATTTGATTTAGTAGTTACTGTATGTGATAGTGCAAAAGAGACATGTCCTATTTTTTCAAAAGCAGTTAAAAAAATTCATGTAGGTTTTGAAGATCCAAGTGGTAAGGAAGATTTTGAGTATGTTAAAACTTTAACTCTAATAGAAAAAGAGCTTTTACCTATTATTAAAAAAGAGCTATGCTAAATTAGACTTCTTGCACAACCTCACCACTTCTTTAGCCTTTGATGACTGCTATAGTTTTGCAAGAAGTCTATTATATTTTATAATATTAATTTAATTCTTTTTTGCATATAGTACATAAAAGGATTTTTTATGCGCAAGCAGGTGATTTTAGTAGATGATTCAAAAACAGTTTTAGCCTCTTGCAAGATGGCATTTGAAGATATGATAGATGATGGCGAGATAGAAGTTTCAACTTATAATAATCCTGTAGAGATGCTTAATGATATTAGGACTAGAAAAATTTATTATGATTTAGTAATTATAGATGTAAATATGCCTCATATTAATGGTTTAGATTTAGCCCGTGAATTAAAAAAGAGTTCTATTGTAAAAGATAAACCAATAATTATGATGACTATTGAGAATTCAGACAAGATGAAAACTGAAGCTAAAGAGATAGGCATTATAGAGTGGAAAGTTAAGCCATGTTCTGATGAGACGTTAATAAAATCTGTTAGAAGTGTGTTAGGAATATAGAAATATTATTTTTACCATTATCAGCTAGATAGTAACTATAGTAAATAGTGTATCTGCATTATGCGCTATTGAATCTTTTTTAGTAATACTTTTTAGATTATTAATATAGTCGTATTTAAAGTTATCATAGTTCTCATTTAGCTGACTAAGCAAGCTTTCATATCCAGTACTATTTAGTAATGACCACCACTCATCAATAGATAATTGGTACCTTATTTTAAAATGTTCTATATTAATATCTGTTGGACTACTAATTGTAGTAAGCTCTTCTATCTCTTTAACTGTTTTGAGAAGTCTATTTTTTACACTTTTTGGTGGTTCTATATCGTAGTTGTTTTTGAGTAAATCTAAAAATATATTTGTATATGGATTAAATGCTTCATCTGTAAAAGAGGAAAAAATAAACTTTCCATTTGGTTTAACAATATTGCAAATATTTTTATATGTTTCATTCATATTTGGATAGAAAAATAGCCCATATCCACATGTAACTATGTCAAACTCATTATTAGAAAGTTCTAATTTTTCTACATCTTGCTGATAAAATGTTATATTTTTTATGTTTAGAGAGTTTGCTTTATCTTTTGCAATATTTAGCATCTGCTCTGAAATATCAACAGCATGGATAGTAGCATTTTTGTAATTTTTTGCTATTTCAATGGCGATATTTCCAGTTCCAGTAGATAAGTCTAGAATTTTAAAAGATTCATTTTTATTATGTGGGATGAAATCAACTATTTTTTTTGCAGAGATTATAAATTGCTCGTTTTTATCATAATTTTTAGCTACTTTATCAAATGTTTTATTGATATTTTCTTTTATTTTATGATGCTCATTTTGCATTGTTATACCTTTTTATAATCTAAAAATGGAAAATGCCCAATTTTTATTTTTAGATTTTTTTCTATTCTTCCAGCCATGTTTAATTAGTACTTTAGATATTAATCTATTCATAATTCCGTGACCTACCAAAACAATGTAATTATTCTGGTTTGTCAGAGTAATTAATCTAATTGCTGCTTTATTAGCTAATGTTTTTGTCTCTTTAAAAGATTTTGAATTTTTTGAGTAACCAAAGAACCATAGTGTCCTAAAAATAATTAACCATAATTTTGGAGTAAGTCTTATAGTAGTCCAATCTGTGTATGGTATTTGTGCTTCATTAAAAATATTCTCTTTTTTATATGCTGTTTTTTTAAATATTTCTATTGACTGACTTGACCTTTTCAATCCACTTGCTAATATTATATCTGCTTTGTCTAGAACACTTTTTACTTCATCTTTTTCTGGAATTTTATGCTTAATATTAGAATTATTGTATTGGTTAATCCAATCTTTAAATTGATATGCTGAAATTTTTCTGTTATTGTCTATATCAACTTCGCCATGTCTAAGCAATATGATTGTTTTCACTGTTTTAAAAATACAAATCCAGGCTTATTAAATCCCTCTCTCTCATAAAACCTATGTGCATCAACACGCTGCGATCCAGAAGTAAGAGCAATATTTTCACATTTGTGCATTTTCGCATAATCATTTAAAAAATCAATCATCTGCTTTCCATAGCCTCTACCTCTTGAAGAAGCTTTGGTCACTAAATCATGAATAAAAAGATGTTTTTTCCAATATAAGTTAGTTTGTATCTCTACACCTGCAAAAGATTGTATTTCGCCTTTGTCCCATAGCCCAAACATTGTGTAGTCTTGTTTATCTTGCATAATTTCTATAGTGTCAGTAAACTCTTCATACTCTAGTGTTGTACGAAGCTCTTTTAGAACTTCGTAAGCACGTTTTAAATCTTCTTTTCGTAGTTTAAGTATTTGCATAGATGCAATATTATCAAATTAGAACTTATAGCTTAGGTTTGCGTATAGGTAACGTCCGGGCTCATTTAACAACATAACATCATCAACTGCCACACCTGTTGTAATTAGAGTTAAGTCCTTATATGTATTTGACATAGCATATGCTTTATCAAAGATATTATCAATTCCAAGAGTAATATCAAAACCATGAGTTAAGTCTCTGTTGTATCTAGCATTTAAAATAGTGTAACCTGAAAGTTCTTGCTCACCATTGTTTGCATCATATGTATCCCAACTATCTACTGCAACTAAATTAAGAGTTAGACTATCTTCTTCAGTTGGTTCATACCCTAAAGATAGGTTAGCTTTTAATGGTGGAATCTCTGCTAAATCAGTATCTGTTTGACCTACAAGTGCATTATCTTTTTTACCTCTTTGGTATGCTAAAGAGTAATCAAACGTTAATTCATCTGATAGTAAATATAAACCACTTACTTCAACTCCATAAATATCAGCATCTACATTTTCAAATGCGTTAATATTCATTTTACTTGCATTAAATACAATGTAATCATCTAACATACTATAAAAAACTTTTGCTTTAATCGCGCCATTTTCATATTTTTTATTTACACCTAAATCAAATTCAGTATTGTATGTTTCATCCAGTGTTGGAGTTCCTACATGTCTTACAGCAGGCATAGGTGCACTAGTAAAGTACAACTCTCTTGCATCTGGAACTCTTGAAGATCTTCCAATACCAGCGAAGTATTCAGTAGTGTCATCTGCTTTATATGTTCCAAATAGATGTGCACTTAAAGAGTTGTAATCATTGTCTGGATCAGTACCTTGTGTATCTATATCAGTGCTGTCATATCTTGCACCAAATTCAAGATTTAATTTTCCGTAATCTTTTGTTAACTTTGTAAAAATAGCTCTATTTTTTGTATCAACATCTTGAATAGATTTACCACGGTTTGTTACACCGTTCATTAAATATGTTCCATCCCAGTTTCTTGTGCTAGCATCTAATCCAATTAGAACATTTACATCATTAACATTAAATGAGTTTTTAACTTTTATACCAGATATTGTTGAATCAAGAGCGCTAGTCATAAACATCATAGCACCAGAAACTCTATATTTAGTAGACATTGGGTGTTCTACATCTGAATAATAGTAGTCAACACTTAACTCTTTAGAGTATTTAGCAAGGTTTTTAACAGTGTATCCTACATTAAAAAGATCAGAATCATCATATAGTGCGTCCATCTTAGAGTTTGGATATAAGATATTATCGCTTCTATTTGCTGTATAGCTTAGTTTTAACTCTTGATCATCTGTTAAATCAATATAAACTTTACCCATAAATGATTTTTTCTCAAATGCATCCATATTTTGATGTTGAGTTTGGTAGTGAGTTGTTGCAGGTGATGGGCTTAGTATTAACTGCTCAGCTAAAGTATTTCCATTCCCATCTTCATATTGCTCACCATCTTCAGTTGAAGCACTAAGAAGTACTTTTACTCTATCTGTACCACCACTAATTGATGCAGACGCTTTTCGGTATCCAAAACTACCAATATTAACGTTAACTTCTCCAGTGGTATCTTTTGATGGTTTTTTTGTATTTATTTTTACAACACCACTTAATGTTCCAAAGTTTTCAACATCAAAAGGACCCTCTTGTATCTCAATGTTTTGAATATTATTAACTAGTACATGAGATGTTGGTGGATCCATTCTATTTGGACATGCACCATAAATTTTGGCACCATCAATTAAAATATTAATATTGTCTTTTTTCTGACCGCGTAGAAGAATATCATTTGCGATACCACTTCTACGAACTAGAGATACACTTGGAACATTTTTACTTAAAGCTTCTGCTAAATCTGCTGATTTTACCTCTTCTTTACTTACCTCTTTAATATTGGTAGTAATACTTTTGCCTTTAACTGTAATAGTATCAACTTGCATTGAATCTGCTGCTAATATAGTAGATGCTACTAAACTTAAAAGTGTTAACTGTTTTATCATGATTTACCTTTGAAAAAATGTCACGGTATTGAGAATGGAAGGAATTTACATTAAGGGACAAAATACCGTGGATGCGAAATTATACGAAAGAAGTGTTAATTAAGTGTTAATTCTTAAAGTAAATATTATATAAGCATAGTATAGATTAAATTATATTCTAATATATGTTTAATTTATAAACAACATTATGGTATAGTACATAAAATTATTATAAAATTAAGGACTTAATATTGAAAATAAATATAAAGTTGATGTTATTTAGTGTTTTAGGTCTTGTTACACTTGGTACAGTTTTAGGAACTGTATCTATAGTAAAAAGTTCTGAGGGCTTTACTGATACAAGACTAGAACAATTAGACTCAGTACTTTCAGCAAAACAAGGACATATTGAAAGTTACTTTGATACACTTAATAAATTGTTAATATCATTATCAGAATCTGAATTAACACAATCAGCTATAGTAGAATTTAGTCAAAATTTTTATACTATAAAAGATGAAAATGGTATAGATATTAAAACCGCTAAAAATAGTTTAATTAGACACTATGAAACAAAATATCTCAATGATGTCAAATACTTTTTGCCAAATGTTAGACAAAAAAAGTCTACAGTAGACTATCTACCAACAGATGAAAATGGTTTAAGTGCACAATATATATTTATCAATATGAATCCATCAAAAATTGGTGAGAAAAATAGTATGGTTACTCATAATGAGTATCCATCAGCATATATGACTTCTCACTCAAAATATCATGATAGTTACAATAATGTCTTAAATAATTTTTCACTGTATGATATTTTCATGGTAGATTTAAAAGGAAATTTAGTCTATACAGTTTTTAAAGAGAAAGATTTTGCTACGAATCTTAAATCTGGAGTCTATAATGATACAGGTATCGCAAAAGTCTATAAAAAAGCACTTACTCTTACAAAAGGTGAGATTGCTTTTGATGACTTTGCTCCGTATGAACCAAGTTATTATTCACCAGCTTCATTTATTGGTACACCAATATTTGTAGATTCAGAGTTAAAAGGTGTTCTTATCTTTCAGATGCCTATTGATGCAATTAATGAGATAATGAGCTTTAATGGTAAATATAAAGAGGCAGGTCTTGGTGATAGTGGAGAAGTTTACTTAGTTGGTGAAGACTTTAAAATGAGAAATGATAGTAGATTTTTAGATGATATTGAAAATTCAATTGTTAAAAAAACTGGTACAACAATTGGATTTTTTGAAGTTAAAACAGAATCTACAAAAAGTGCATTAGCAGATAATAAAGGGAGTTGGATAATCCCAGACTATAGAGATATTAGTGTACTGAGTTCATATGCACCGATAAAAATATATGATAAAAAATGGGCAATAATAGCAGAAATTAATGAGTCTGAAGGTCTTGCTCATGCACATTCTATTAGAAACTATATTATTATAATTTCAGCTGTTATCATTTTTATATTTTTAGTAGTTTTTACATATATAATTAGAATTTCAATTAGTAGACCATTGGGTACACTCATTAAAACTACGAAAGATCTCTCTTCAGGTGATGGAGACCTTACAAAAAGACTTCCCTCAAATTCAAAAGATGAAATATCAACTGTTAGTAGGTATATGAATACTTTTATAGAAAAGGTTCAAATGACTGTTAACGATGCAAAACAATCATCAAAAGACAATGCATCTGTATCTGTTCAGCTATCTGAAACATCTGTAAATATTGGAAATAGAATTGATGATAGTGTTGATTTGTTAAAAGAGACAACAGCTATGGGGCATACAATCAAGAGTGAGCTTTCGAAATCTATTGAAGATGCAAAAGAGACAGAAACTATAATTAGCGAAGCAAATGAAAGTTTGACAAATGCAACTATAAATGTTGTAAAACTTTCAGATATAGTACAAAAAACAGCAGAAACAGAAATTGAGATGGCTGAAAAGTTAAATAGCCTTAGCCAAGATGCTGAACAGGTAAAAGATGTTTTGAGTGTAATTTCTGATATTGCAGAGCAAACAAATTTATTAGCACTTAATGCAGCGATAGAGGCAGCTCGAGCAGGAGAGCATGGTCGAGGGTTTGCAGTTGTTGCTGATGAGGTTAGAAAGCTTGCTGAGAGAACACAAAAAAGTTTAAGTGAGATTAATGCTACAGTTAATGTGATTGTTCAAAATATTATGGATTCATCAGGCAGTATGAATGAGAATGCTCAATCAGTGCAAGAGTTAGTATCTATTTCAGAAGAGGTAAAAGAAAAAATACACTTCTCCTCAGAACAGCTTTTAGAAGTTAAAGATACCTCTAGTAGTTCAACTAAAACATCTATAACAATTGCAGATGGTGCTGAAAAAATTATCTTGAATATTGATAAGATAAATGAAGTTACAATAGAAAATTCAAAAAGTGCAGAAGAGATTGAAAATGCTTCTAAACAACTATCAGAGCTTGCAAGCTCTCTTAATCAAAAGCTAGATAGTTTTAAAGCTTAATAATTTAGGGCAGCAAATATCTTTTTGTTAGCCCATCGTAAGTGTCAATCCTACGATCGCGTAAAAATGGCCAAATGCGTCTAACTTCTTCAGAACGTTTGAAGTCAACATCTACATAAAGAATATTTTCATTTATATTATCAGCTTGAGTTAAAAATTCACCTTGAGCTCCTACCGCAAAACTATTTCCCCAGAACCTTATTCCATCAATTGCTTTTGTAGTATCACTTTCATAACCTGTTCTATTAATTGAAATTAATGGTACTCCGTTACTAATTGCATGTGAACGTTGCACTGTTATCCAACTCTCTAGTTGCCTATCTTTTTCCTCTTTAGAATCTTCATCAAACCATCCAATTGCAGTTGGGTAGATTAAAATTTCAGCTCCTTTTAGTGCCATAAGCCTCGCAGCTTCAGGAAACCATTGATCCCAACATATAAGTACACCAAGACGTCCAACACTAGTCTGAATTGGTTCAAAACCTAAATCACCAGGTGTAAAGTAAAACTTTTCATAAAACCCTGGATCATCTGGAATATGCATCTTTCTATATTTTCCAGCAATAGTTCCATCACTCTCAAAAACTACTGCTGTATTGTGGTAAAGTCCAGCAGCTCTTTTTTCAAAAAGACTAGTAACTAAAACTATGGAATATTTTTTAGCAATAGAACTCCAAAACTTTACATCATATTCATAAGAATCAGCAAGATTAAAATTTTCTACATCTTCAGTTATACAAAAGTAGTTATTTTGGTGAAGCTCAGGCAAAACAATAAGTTTTGAACCATTCTCTGAAGCCTCCTTAATCAACTCTTCTGTTTTAATAAGAGTCTTCTCTTTACTATTTTGGTAACTAAATTGTAAAAGTGCTGTTTTCATTACTGCTCTCCAAGTTTTTTTAGAATACGTTTTTTTATATTTGACATTGTAATATCTTTTTTTGCATAAATAGAGTTTTCTAAATCTTTTATACATTCATCAATTGGTTGATCTTTCATAGTTAAAAGAACTTTTAGCAACTCTTTTGGATTATTAGCATTTTTTACAACATCTAATGTTGGTCTATCAGCCACTTTTTTTCGTTTTAAAAATAGAAAAACAGTAACACTTAAAACCCCCAATAGATACCAAAATAGATAGTTTAAGTACTCATTCCAATCTATCGGTTTTTTAGATTCAGGAAAGTTTTTTTTATCTATTAAATCTTTTTTATCAATAGAAGCTACATTAATTTTAATTGGGTTAGTCTCTAATTTTACAATTTTCTTTTTTATAGTGTCAAAATACTCTATTGAAAAAGATGCAATAGTAAAGTTTTTAGTTGAAGAAATTGCAAAGTGTTGTGTGAGTTTTGATTTGAAGCCATCTTTGTTTGCTGTGAACTCTATTTGAGGTTTATCTGAAAAAATAGTAGCATTTTCAATATCTAATTTAAAAGGTTGTAGATTATTCTTATTTACATTTCCAGTAAGTTCAATTTTTAGTTGAATAGGTTCATAAGCCTCTGTTTGAGTCTTTACAACAGTAGCGTCCAAGCTAAAAGTTCCAGTTAGTGGGGCAGACTTTAGAACCTCTATATTGATTGATGGTAATATTATATTTTTTTGTTCGTATTGTACCTTTATAGAGTTTGGTCCTAAATCACGTCCAGTACTTGCCTCTCTTAGTTGTTGACTATTTGTTTTTCTCATAATAGCTTCTAGTTTTACACTGTAGTGAGCACTCCTTTTAAATTCTACAAGATAGTGTAAGTTAATTATTCTTTTTGCATTTTTAAAATGTTCAAAGTCTTGAACTAGTGTAAATTTAACATTTTCAGTATTGGGTGGTGTGAAAATAAAATCCATTCCATCACCTCTACCATCAAATTTACAGATAATATCTAAGCTTATAGCCTGATTCGCATATATAATTTTTGGATTATACTTTACATCTATATTGTAACTATCACTTGCATTAAGCCAAATGCTTAAAATATAAAAAATTATTAGACTACCATGGAGTTTTTTCATTAGTGCTCTTTTTATTTATTAGCTCATACTGTTTTGAGCTTATTGGTGCTGGTTTTGAACTTAGTTTAATTTTTGAACTTTTTTTCTTTTGTTGTTTTTTTGAAGATTTACCACTTCCTGAACCACTTTTCCCACTTTTACTCTCTGCTTTACTTTTAGACTTTTTATCTTTTTTAGAACCCTTTGTAGTTGTACTAGACTCATCAGCTAATGATGTTAGTTTAGCTTTTTGTTCCCCTGTACTCATCTCATAAGTTTTAGATGAAAAATGTGCGTGCCAGTAGTTCTCCTCACATCTCTCATCATCAACTAAAATTAGTGATTTAAAGTATAGGGCTTCTGCTTTTCGTGGTTTTTTAAGTCGTAACATTGCATTGCCCATAGCACAATATATTTTTGATTTTAGTGCACTATCTGTCGTCTTTATACGCTCTAATGTTTTAAGTGCAGAGTTGTACTCTCCTGAGCGGTACTGCGCATTTGCAACATTTAGTAGAGCTTGCCAGTTCTTATCTCCCAGCTTTGAAAAGTATTCAGCTGATGTGTCAAAATCTTTTTTCTCATACATACTTTTTGCTTTGTAAATATACCAAAAATCAAATATATTTGCTTCTGCTTTAAAGGTAGGAAAAACTAATAAAATTAGTACAAATATTCTACTAGCCAAAGTGGTAGATCCCAACATAAATAGAATTAAGGCTATATAAAGTGGTATATGATATAGCTCTAAATGACCAGATACTCCATAGAAATCGCTACGTATTTTTTTTGAACTTTTAGAGAGTGCATTAGCTAAAGATGACATATTGTCTGATTGGCTATAGGTTCCAGAAGATGAGGAGGCTAGTTTTTCAATGCTGCTATTTAGACGGCTTATGACAATATTTCCACTTTTATCTTTTATTGATGTCCCATCTTCAAAAAGCATTCTTCCTTTTTTTGTACCAAGTGTGCTTATGTGAACTTTAATACTGTTTTCATTCGCAAACTCTATCTCCTCTTTCCAACTTTTTTGATCTCCTCCATCAGTGAAGATAAGAAGTTGTCTTGGTAGTTGTCTGCTTAGTTTTGTTGTTAGTTTAAGTACACTTAAAATATTGGTTGAACGGGTAATAATTTGATCACGCTCTAGATTATCAAAAAGATGTAAAAGAAGTTCATGATCAGCACTAAGTGGCGATAGTATTAATGCTTGAGAGGTAAAGCCAATGACAGCGAATCTCTCATTTGGAAGCTGTTTTAATAACTCTTTAATACGTCTTTTTGCCTCATCAAACCTAGTCGGATTCTCATCTTTTGCATTCATTGAGAATGAAAGGTCAATAGCAAGTACTATATCTGTACTAAAACGGCTTAGCTTTTGTGCAGTTTGAGGTAAAATTGGTCTAGCAATAGCGATTATTATAAAAATTGAACTAAGCATTAAAAGATAAAAGTTTACTTTCTTTGAACTTTTACGTAAAAATAAAAGTATTGGAAGAGACAGTAAAATAAAAGCTTGAGGGTAAAGAAAACTCATTCTTTCTCACTTTTAAAGCGTTGCATAGTCCAAAATAGAAGTAAAAATAGTGCACTAATAATAGCAGTAAAACTTAGATTGTTTTTTAGTGGAATTTCTCCACTCTTAAGTGAACTTGGATGTAGCATATCTATCTTTTGATAGATTTTAGTTAAATCCTCAGCATTTGATGCTGCAAAAAATGTAGCTCCACTATCAACTGCTATTTTTTTCAAAAGTGCACTATCGTATTCACCTTTTTTACCAATTCCAATAGTGTATATTTTAACGTTCATTTTTTTTGCTAGCTCAACGGCATTTTTTGGAGAGATTCGCCCGCTATTATGTTTCCCATCAGTAAGTAAAATAATAACCTTAGAGCTTTTCGTTGCGAATTCTAGTGCTCTTAGAGACTGTTCAATTGCTTCTCCAATGGCAGTACTCTCTCCAGCCATACCGCTATTTAACCATTGTAGCATTTGAGCTACTACACTATTCTCATATGTTACAGGTGAGGCTATGAAGGCAAAATCTCCAAATAGTACTATCCCAATATTATCTTGTAGCCTTTTTTTAATAAATGAAGTGGCAATCTCTTGTACTGCTTCAAAACGGCTTTTCAGATGATCTTTAGAACCAAACCCACTTGATACCATAGATCCACTTGCATCAATACTTAGAACTATGTTTATACCATTTCTATTTCTTGGATCATATGGGTCATACTGTACAGGAGATGATAGTGCTAACACTATTAAAAAAACTATAATATATGGAATTACATTGAACCAATTTACAAATTGCCTTTTAAATACAAATAGATTCAAATGAACAAAATTTCTTGGTGCATAGTGAAGTTTACACCTGTATATGCAGTACCATAGAGGTAAATTTAGTAACAATAAAAATGGTGATTCTAGGGTAAACATTATAAGTATTTTACCAAAAATTTATGCTACAATCACGCCATGCTAAATAAAAAAAATAAACTGCGCGTAATGATGTTTTTATCTGTTTCACTTTTAGGCTATGGTTTTATTATGCTCAAACACGCAAAGTTAGCAGATAAATTAAATTCTGATTTGAGTACTTACAATAAAGATGTATTAACTCCTGAAAATATGAAGCTTGAATACTCATCTTTAGAGTGTAGGGGTCTTGTAAATATGCATTGTGAGATTAAGAAACTACGTTTTACAAATCTTGTTGGTATTGAAGATATTGAGACTGTAAAGTTTTCAGAAAATACAGTTATGGGTGAAGATATGGATAGAACGATTGAAAACTTACTTCATTACATGATGATGCGATGATACATCTGCATTGTAACACAGTGCAAGCTTCCATTTTGTCTTATTAATGTTTGACAATCAATAGCAATAACTTTTCTATCTGTAAATACACCTCTAATAATTTCTATAGCTTTTCTATCAGTTTTAACTCCATATACTGGCACTAAAACGGCGCCATTTATAATCAAAAAGTTTGCGTAAGTAGCAGGTAAGGCTTCGCCATCTTCATTAAAAATCTCAATATGTGGCAGAGCTACTAAATTGTACTTTTTATTTTGTGCAGATGTGAAACTTTTTAATTCTTCTTCAATGTTTTCATCACAATCTACATAAATAATAGTATTATTAGGTGCAAATCTTGCAATTGTATCAATATGAGCATCTGTATCATCACCATCTATCTCGCCTGATTCTAACCACAATACTTTTTTTATATTTAGATGACTTTTCAAACTATTTTCAATTTCAATTTTGGTTAAATTTGGATTTCTATTTTTATTGAGTAGGCATTTTGTTGTAGTAAGTAGAGTACCATTCCCATCACTCTCAATTGAACCACCCTCTAAAACAAAGTCTATTTTTTCTATTTTAGAATCTGAATAGAAATTTGTTTTTGAAAGGCGACTAGAAAGAGAGTCGTCCAGTGTGGCTTCAAATTTATTTCCCCAACCATTAAATGTAAAGTCAAGTAATTTAAATTTATCATTTCCCATTATAGTAATTACAGAACTATCTCTACTCCATGTATCGTTAGTCTCTTGCTCTATAAAATATATATTATTTGTTGTAGTAAAATAAGATTGTACACGTTTAATCTCATCACAAATGATTAAACATGGCTGATAAGGAGTAATTGCATAGATTATATTTAAAAAGTTAGTAGATGCCTCTTCTAAGCAACAGTTCCAGTCACTATTTTTATGTGGGAAAATCAGTTGAACAAAGGTCTGTTTTTGCCATTCTGCTAGCATTTTATTGAACTGCTTCTTCGCTCTCTTTATCTTCCTTTTGAGCTTCTGCTAATGTTTTGAAGATATGTTCAACATAATTTTTGTACTCATTTTGAGGGATTATATGCCCACCAGATGCCTCTTCTAAAATTGAAAGCTGTTTTTTTAAAGAGATTTTTGCAAAATTCATCTCTATGATTATTTTAGTAATCTCCTCTTGAGTTAAAAAATCCATCATTGTAGGCTCTTTTGGACTAACCTCTGGTTCTAACTCTTTTTCAATTAACTCTTGAGCTTTTTTTGCAATCTTTTCAGCATCATTGACAATTTCTGTAATCTTTGGACTCTTCTTAAAAATAGATGAAATATTTTTTCTTATTGATGGACGTTTTAGAGTTCCAAATAGCATAGATTTCCTTTTTTGGTGAGTATATCTAAAATAAAATAAATCTAAAGTGGTATAATTGCGCAATGGGATATATTAGATTAAATAGAGATAATTTTTTTAATAATTTAGATGTTATAGCAAAAAAAGCTGGCTCAATTGAGAGTATTGCTTTAGTATTAAAAGACAATGCTTATGGACATGGTTTAGAAATTATGGCAAAGATGTCAAGTGAATTTGGTGTACGTCATGTTGTTGTTCGTAATCTAGAAGAAGCAAAAATAGTAGAAAAACTTTTTGAAAGTGTACTTGTTCTTTCTGACATTCCAACTGAAGCTTGTAGTAGTTCAATCTATTTTACGATTAACTCTTTGAGTGATATTGAAATAATATATAGTGGCTCTTCGGTGGAACTTAAAGTAAATACTGGAATGAATAGAAATGGTATAAATGAAGATGAGCTAGAAATTGCATTAGAAAAAATTAGTGAGAAAAAGCTTGTTCTTAAAGGTCTGTTTACTCATCATAGTAGTGCTGACTCAGATAATGATGTTTTTGAGAAACAAAATGCTAAGTTCGCACGAATTAAAGAGAAAGTTTTATCATTAAAGTCTCAAAAATTACGTTTTCATTCAGCAAATTCAGCAGCACTTTTTAGAGCAGGTCTGCTACATGATGAAGATATAGCAAGAGTTGGAATAGCAGCTTATGGATGTTTAGAAAATGAACATTTAAAACCAGTTCTCTCTTTAATCGCAAGTAAAATAGGCACAAGAGAGTTAAGTAGTGGAGATAGCGTTGGATATGATGCAACGTATATGGCAAAAAGTAGTGAAGTTGTCTCAACCTATGATGTTGGTTATGCTGATGGTTTTTCGAGACTAAATGAAAAGTTTGAAACTGTTGAAGGTTTTAGATTACTAGGTCGTGTCTCTATGGACAATATCTCTATTGCAAGTGAAGATGATGAAGTTATTTTATTTGATGATGCAAGAGAGTATGCAAAAGTTTGTGGAACTATTTCATATGAGGTTTTAGTACGTATGAAAGATTATTTAGAAAGAAAATTTACATAAAATCTTATATAAATTTTATATCCTATCAGTTCTAATTAAATAGATTTGAATATAATTGCATAAATTAAGGCTATTTAGTAAAAGGATAAGGTGTATATGAAAGATGATAAAATAAGTTCAACCGCACTAACAGTTCTTCAAGGTATCTTATACACAGCGAGTAACAAAAAATTTTCTCATTTAGTTTCAAAGAACATGAGTGATGCTTGTACAAAAATTTTATTATCTTCAAAAGATGGGCAAAAAAAGTTAAAACAGCTAGATAGTAGACTGTTTAAATTTTTTGTACCATTTATAGAGAAACTGATGCTACCTGGGATTACACTACACTATGTTCTTAGAAAAAAATATATTGAAGAGTATATAAGAGAATCTATAGAGGGTGGTTTTACACAAGTAGTCAATTTAGGTGCTGGGTTTGATACTCTAGCATATAGACTATCTTCAGAGTTTAAAGATGTAATATTTATTGAGATAGATCATCCAGCGACTCAAGTTCATAAAAAAGATGTGTTGGTTCAAACAAAAATTGATAATCTTCACCTTCTTTCTGTAGATTTTGCTAAACAGAACTTAAAAGATGAACTTGAAAAATTTGATAATTTTGATGCTAATAAGCCAACTATTTTCATCTCTGAGGGTGTTTTGATGTATCTAAATGAGGATAGTGTGAGAGATCTATTTAATTCATTAAAACAGTTAACAAATGCTGATATGGAATTTATTTTTACATTTATAGAGCCAATGAGTGAGAATAGAGATTCATATGGATTACTTTTAAGTCTGTATCTGAAAATTAAAAATGAACATCTATTTTGGGATATTAAAAAAGCAGATGTATCTAATTTTTTAAAGTCGTTAAACTACGAACAAAAAGCTTTGATTGATGCAGACTATTTTAAAGAGAATTATCTACCAAATACATCAGTGAGACTACATCGTGGTGAAGCTATTGTTGTTGCGAAATAGTAAAGGAAGATAATGCCGATTAATATAGCAATTGCTAGAACTCCTAAATTTATGGACGAAGTATTTAAAGTACGTCATAAAGTTTTTTCAGAAGAGGAGGGCTTACTTGATGCAACAGAAGATAAGCGATTAATAGATAGGTTTGATGCTTTTCCAAACTCTAAAAATTTGGTGGTTACTATAGATGATGAAGTTATAGGTTCTCTTAGAATGACAATCGATTCAGAGGTTGGTTTACCAGCTGATGAATACTATAACTTTAGAGAGCATATTCCGCAAAATAGTTTAATTATGCATTGTGGAATGTTTTGCGTAACGAAAGAGCATAGAAATCCAAGAATAACAGCTGACTTAATGTTAATGTCTGGCTATTACGCTAAATCAAATAGTGTCACACATGTGGTTGCCCCAATTAATCCACAAATTGCAAAATTACTTCAAAGAATAGGTTTTGTTTGCGTTGGAGATGAGTTTATAGAACCATCTATTGGTAATCCAATGTTACCTCTTATTATGGATGTTGCAAAATTAAATGACTTTTTTTTAGGTTTTGTTAAAAAAAATCAACTTCAAGACTTTTTGGGAGAGTACGAGAGAACCTTTTATAAAAAGGGTGAATATGTCATTAGGGCTGGAGAAAAAGGAAACTATGCATATTTGATTATTGATGGTAGTGCTGCAGTCAATCTACCAAAATCAAGTGAAAAAATAGCAGAATTAAAAGAGGGTGAGGTATTTGGAGAACTGGCACTTCTTACCGATGAGGTACGTTCAGCCGATATTGTAGCTTCAACAGACTTACAAGTAATGACACTCTCTAAGCCTATATTTGTTAAATATTTTTACAATCAACCAGCTCAGGCACAACAGTTACTTAAGTTAATGGGAAAAAGAACTCAAGTTTTAATACAGCAATTAGAGCAGATGAAATATGAAGCTATAGAAGAGTAAGCTTCATAATCAATTATGTTCTACTTTACACAAGCTAGATATGTCCATGATGGATTTTCTTTAGCAGGAACACCATAGCTAAAGCCAAGAGAGTAGTCTTCTGTTGATGACATGTATGAGTTGTAGCCTGAGAATCCTAAGTTTGTATAACAAGTTTTTGTAAAACTGTTTTGGCTAGAGTTGATTCTTCCTTTACACGTTACTGTTAGAACCTCTTTTAAATCATCTAGTGTTGGTACTTTTGCCCCTGATGATGAACAAATTTTCTTGGCATTGTTAAGACTTCCTGGAGCACACACACCATCATTAAGTACTCTACCACCACCTGCTTTGCAAGCTGAGCTACTTGGCATTATCCAATTTAGTACTCCAACTGCATTTCCATTTGCATCAACGATAGCTTGAGTTATTAAATCTCTTGTTTTAGTAATTTGAGTCTTTACAGAAGTTACTATCTGCGCGCTTGCTGCACTTACAGCTTGTTTAATAGTTGTTGCATTTTCAGGATTTATAGCATCTACATTAGCGTTAATAGTAGAAATAATTTCTGATTCACTAATATTCCCAGTGTCTACAACTTTTGCAGTAATTTCTGCATATGACTTAGCTACAACTTTTACAGTTTTTGTATCAAAGGTTTTTCCAAATATATTTTCAAATGAACTTACAGATGCAGTAACTAAATCTGCTGCGAACATAGAATCAGCTAATGTAGAAGCATCAATAGTCTGTTTTTTATCAGCTAATTCAAATATTTTACTTCCAATTAACTTGTTGGTTCCTTCAATCCCACCTTGAATTGCAGAAGCTTTTATTAAATCTTCAATCCCTTTTATTTTTGTATCGTATCTTGATGTAGCTTTTGCGAGTTCTTGTGCTTTTTCTTCTATCTTACGTGTAATGATTTCAACAGCTTTTTGAGTTGCCTCAATCTGTTTTTGCGTATCTATTGTAGTATCGTTTGCTATTTTTGTTTCATCTATCTGCAAGACTATATCAATTGAACTTTGAATTACATCTTTAGCAGCATCTAGCTTCTCTTGAGTAGTTGACTTTGTCGCACGTATAGTTTTTGCAGTAGTCCTTGTACTCCATGTACCTGTACAGGCAGTTTTTGTTGCAGATGCTGTTAGTATTGGACCGTACCAATATATTTTTGATCCAATAGTTGTTGTGCTTCCATAAGATATGTCGCACGTTCCAATTAAGTCTGCTGTTTTACAGCTATTAACAAGAGTACCTGTTGGGCAGAGGTACTCTTTACTGTATGATGATGGGATAGTGTATGTCCAACAGGTATAACTGCTATAAAGTGCACATGAGACACTGTTTTGCGATGATACTACTGGTGAATCTTGAACTATTTCTTTAACAGGTTCTATAGCTTGAGTCCCTGTAATTTCTAAAACAGCCTCTTTAATAATTGTGTCTGTTTTAGAAATAATGTTTGTAAAACTTCCTCCAGTTTTTGTTATTGATGATGTAACTGCTTTAACGATTGATGAGGCAGCTTTATTATAAGCGTTAACATCTCTCTTGTCACTAATAACACCAGCCATTATTTCAGCTGTTTTTTGAAGTACCAAAGAGGCTTTTATCATTTTTTGAGCATCTGATTTTACTAAGACAGAAGTTGAACTTTTAAGAAGAGCTTGTGGGTCATCATTTATTCTAGTTTTATTAATTCCAAGTGATGTAGCAATTTTAGCTTCAGAAGATTTTATTAAATCTACTGTAGATGCTCTTACTTTTCTTGATCTGTTTTTTGTCTGTTCAGCAGATACAGCATCTGATACTAGTGTTGTAATTGGGGTGATATTTTGAGAACTTGTTTTTGAAGAAGCACCTGAACAGCCATTTGTAGAGACAATAGCCTTCATAATACCTTCATAACTCTCTCCAGTTGATTGATCAATTCCGGTTGATGATTGAATAACATAAGCGTTGCTAGTTGGATTATCAATTACAATATTATATGATCCATCCGCATCTGTTGTGTTAGATGTAATTGATATACTATCTCCTGTATCAAGTGAGGCTATTTCAAGTCTAGCATCTTTTACATAACCATCAACTACTTTTCCCGATACAGTTAATTTTGGAGTCAGACTTGCTGAGTTGTTACCATAAATCCAAAACCCCTCGCCCTCGTTAATTGTTTCAGATTTTTGGTAGTTATGAGGTGTTCCGCTTGGATCATAATATTTCCAACTGTTTGAAGAGAAATTAAATACGCTTTTTACACTGTTTTTATCAAAAAGATATGAGTTACAAATTTTACTATGAGCAGCCTTTAGTTGCCACCCTGAAACTATATCTACTGTTTTAGCACCATTTTGTGCTCCTGTTACTTTAATAGTTTCAGGGTTTGTTGCATTTACCCAAAAACCTTCACCAGAATCAATTGAAGAGAGTGTTGTTGAAGTTTTATCTACATTACTGACCCATGTACCATTTTGGTAGGCAAAAACTCTGTGTTTATTGAGTATTGAAGTATCTGAAATAGTTACTTTAGCACCAAGAAGTTGCCATCCAGTTTTTATATTTAAAGTTTGTGAAGCAGAATTTGTAATAGTTACACTTGATTGTGAAGAGCTACTTGAAGTTGATGAAGATAGACTACTGCTAGATGAGCTAGAGCTTGATGATATTATTGAACTAGACGAAGAGCTACTTGAACTCTCTCCAGCATCTAAAATATTGAAATTATTTGTACCAGAAATTCCAGAGCTTTTGTAATCTGTAACAATAAAGTCCTTAGATCCTTTTTCAATGCTAGGGTTGATGTTTATTTGAAAAGAAAATTTTATTGTGTCTGAAGTTGATGTTACAGTTGGTATTGTAATTATCAGAGTATCATTTAAATTAAAGGTAGTTAATATAAGAGCATTGTCATTTTGATAAGAAGAGGAGTTTATTTTATAACGGTATTTTCCACTTGAAGTTATTCCAGTAGGGATAATAACTTTAAATGTACCACCGATGTAAGATTTAGCATTACTAATAGAGAGGTCACCAGAGAATACATCTATTGAGCCTGGATCTTTATTTTCAGTTGAACCTACTGAAACTGTTGTAGCTGAACATAGCTGTGTTGTAAACAAGATTAAAACTAGATACTTAAGTACTCTTTTTACCATTTATATTACTCCAAAAATTAGTTTTTAATTATAATTCCATCAATTCCTAAAAGTGCAATTTTTTCAATATCTTCTGAAATAGCAACTATTTTAGCATCAAAAAGGTAAGTTTCTGCAATTTTTTGTATGCTTGAGACATTATTTTCAGAAACTATTATGTAGTTAGCACCTAAATTTGAAGCAAGTATTGCTTCTGTAATATTTACTACATCAACAGCGCAAGGTACGCTATTATCACTACAATATTTTATAATTTTTGACTTATTAGCACTAAATTTAAATCGTACAATACTATTTGGCGGTGTATTTGAAATATCTTCTTTGGAATCTATTTTATAAAACTTTTCACTTTCAAGTAGTGGATGATTAAATATCAGCATTTGCACACTCCTGTGAACAATAATAACTATTGTTTTTAATAATTGCCTCTTTATTACTTATGAATGTAGAACACTGTTTACACTCTACCATTATCTCTTCAGTCGCATTTTTTCTTTTTTTATCCTCTTTGGGTTTTCTCGCCAATGGTTTTTTGAAAAACTTAAAATAAATTACTGCAATTAGTACTGCAAAAATTAATACTTTTAAAATCATCTATTTACTCTTTATAAGAAGATAACGCCTGTTATCTCGCTGGATTATTCTGTAATCAAGATTTTCATCTATCTCTTCTTCAACACTTGTACCTTTGTAAAAAAGTATTAGTGTATCTTTTTGTATAAATTCTTTACTTAATTCCATTAACAGTTTTGTATCTGTTACAGCCCTAGATGTAATTAAGTCAACTTTTGTTGCTTCCAAATCCTCTACTCTTTTTGTCTCTACTTTTACATTATTTAGTTTTAGGGTACCAACTATAAACTGTAAAAAGCTACTGCGTTTTTGAAGGGGTTCGACTAATGTGAAGTGAGTATTAGGTAGTGCAATTGCTAAAAGCATCCCAGGAAAACCAGCACCTGTACCAATATCGATTGCACTTTTTATTTCTGGTAAAAATTTAAGAGGGTACACAGCGTCATAAATATTGTTTTCAATATCTTTTATCGTTCTTGCACCTGTTAAGTTATGTATTTTATTCCATCGCATAAGGTGTTCAGTAAAGCTATTCACACTTTTGTAAAACTTTTGAGATAGTTTTATATTTTCTGATTCAAGGCGGTTTTTTAAAATCATTGAGTATTATATCGAAAAAGGAAAGCTATGTTTATACCTGTAAAAGATGTTGGTAACGTTTACTTTACAGGTTGTGCAACTTGTACTAACAGGTGTTGCGAGGGTGGCAAGTTCTCTTTAGCGCCACTTATTTTAGATGATTTTGAAAGAGTATATGAAAACTTTGAGATATTTTTTGGTTATGTTGATAAAAATTTAAAAGCTTTAATGGTTTTAAATAGAGGACGAACTGACGTATGTAAATATTTAGAGAATGGAATGTGCACTATTTATGAAAATCGTCCACCAGCTTGTAAACTCTATCCCCTTAGTCCCTATTACGATGAAATTTATGTAGATAGTAGTTGTGAAGCGGTCTCAAGAAGTGGTGAGTTTTTAGTTTCGTCTGCAAAAATAAATCCTAATTTTAATGATGAACGGTTAGAAAGCTTCTCTTCTAAACTTAAAAAAACAGACTCTTGGTTAGATGCGATAAAAGATGATTTAGAAGAGGTTGATGAGATTATGGGAATTAAGCTTTTGAAGTATGTTGGGAAGATAGATGATAAATATCTATCTATGCATTTAAGCTCTGTGCTTATCTAGCCAGACCATTAAACCTTTTTGAGCATGAAGACGATTTTCTGCTTCATCAAAAATAACACTCTGTTTTCCTTCTAATACCTCTTCACTAACCTCTTGGTCACGGTATGCAGGAAGACAGTGTAAAAATATTGCATCACTTTTTGTTCTACTCATCATACTGCTATCTACCATGTATCCTGCAAATGCTTTAACACGTGCCTCTTTTTCATCTTCTTGACCCATTGACGCCCAAGTATCTGTTGTAATAACATCAGCATCTTGTACAGCACTATTTGGATCATTTGATATTGTGATTTTTGCGCCACTTTGCTTAGCAAATTCTAGTGCCATTGCTAAAATACCCTTATCTACTTCGTAACCTTTTGGAGTAGCAACTCTTAGTTCAAACCCTAGTTTTGCAGCAAGCATTAGCCAACTATGTGTCATATTATTTCCATCACCAATATATGCTACTACTGAGTGTTTTCCTTTACCGTACTCTAGCATTGTCATGTAATCTGCTAAAAGTTGCACAGGATGATAGCTATCTGTAAGACCATTAATTACAGGGACTTCAGAATATGAAGCAAACTCTTCAAGCTTTGAGTGCTCAAAAGTTCTAATCATTACCATGTCAACCATTCTAGTAATAACGCGAGCTGTATCTTTCATTGGCTCACCACGACCAAGCTGTATATCTTTGTTTGAAAGAAATAGTCCTATTCCTCCGAGTTGATATATACCTGTCTCAAAACTAACTCTTGTTCTTGTACTGCTTTTTTCAAATATCATTCCAAGTGTTTTTCGTGGCATTAAATCAGTGTGTATATCCTGTTTTAGGTCACTTTTAATTGAGAGGCCAAGCTCAATAATCTCTCTAATTTCATTTTCTGTAAAATCTTTTAAACTTAGAAAATGTCTCATAATGTAACCCCTTTTTGAAGAAGCTTTGCAACCTCTTTTGCATGGTAGCTAATTATAATATCAGCTCCAGCTCTTTTGAAGCTTATCATAGTCTCTAAAAGTACTCTGTCATAATCAATTAAACCATGTTCACCTGCAAGTTTAAGCATTGCATACTCACCACTTACATTATAAACTGCCATAGGAAGCTTTGTACTGTTTTTAATCTCTCTTACTACATCTAAATAAGCAAGTGCAGGTTTTACCATTAAAATATCTGCACCCTGAGCTTCATCTTCTTTACTTTCCATAACAGCTTCATCTAAATTAGCTGGACTCATCTGATAGCTTCTTCTATCTCCAAAACTAGGAGTTGATTCAGCTACATCTCTAAATGGACCATAATATGCGCTAGCAAATTTAGTTGAGTAACTCATAATTGGTAGATTTTCATAGCCATTAGAATCAAGAGCATCTCTTAAAGTTTCTATAATTCCATCCATCATTCCACTTGGTGCAATCATATCAGCACCAGCGCGTGCGTGAATTAATGCTTGACGAGCTGAAATTTCAAGCGTTGCATCATTGTCAACACTCTCTTTTCCCTGATGAATAATCCCACAATGTCCATGATCTGTATATTCACAAAAACATAAATCTGTAACAACGTACATATCTGGGTGAGCTTTTTTAATAGCAGTTATAGCTTTAGCAATTATCCCATGATCACTGAGGCAATCACTTCCAATGCTATCTTTTACATCAGGAATCCCAAACAAAATAATAGAGTTTAGTCCAAGGCTTTTTAGTTCGCCACATTCAGAAATAGCTACATCAATACTCATCTGATAAACACCAGGCATTGAACTTACTTCATTTTTTATATCCTCTCCTTCACGAATAAAAAGAGGATAGATAAAATCTTCTGTGTTTACATTAGTCTGTTGAACCATTGAACGTATAGCTCTATTTGTACGTAGTCGTCTGAATCTGCGAAACATTGGCAAAAGCCTTATTATAAAAATTAAAAGCTGATATAATAGCGAAATTATTTTTAAAAGGTGTTGTACTCGTGCAAATTGAGATTTCTGACATTGCAAATTTACCAACAAGTCATGGTGAATTTAATATTCAATCTTTTAAAGAGGGCGATAAAGAGCATCTTGCTGTTTTTTCAAAAGAGCTTACTTCTGAACCAATTGTACGTATACATTCAGAGTGTTTAACTGGTGATGCACTTGGTAGTTTAAAGTGTGATTGTGGAGAGCAGTTAAATTATGCGTTAGATAAGATATATAAAGAGAAGGGGATGCTCATTTACCTTCGCCAAGAGGGTAGAAACATAGGTCTTTTAAATAAAGTAAATGCGTATGCTTTGCAAGACAAGGGTCTTAATACAGTTGAGGCAAATCATCAATTAGGTTTTTCAGCTGATGAGAGAACTTATGAAATTGTTACAGATATTTTGCATAAATTTGAGATTAAAAGAATTAAACTTCTTACAAATAATCCTGAAAAATTAAATAGTATTAACGATATTGAAATTATTGAAAGGATTCCTATAATAATTGAATCAAATAACTATAATAAAGAGTATTTAAAAGTTAAAAAAGATGAAATGGGTCATCTTCTTTAAATGAATGTAATAATACCTGTAATTTATTTATAAGGATGAAAATGAATTTTTTAAATTCAAAGTTATTGGTTTCAATTTCTGTTATCGCTTTGACAACTACACTATCAGCTGATAAGCCATCTTGGGCAGGTAAGGGTAAGCCACCGAGAGAAAAGCAAAGAGAAGCTCATAAAGATTCTATGAAATCTAAAGACAAAAAAATCAAAAATAAAAAAAGAAAAAATATGGATGAGGAAGTTGAAAAGTACAAAAAACCTGATGCAGATACTGTACATCAAATACCAAATCCATTTGCTAATTAAAATTTAATTTATCTTCAACCATCATGCAGTTTATGGCTTGTTTGACTAAACATTATTAATTGTATTATAATCATGAAAAGGATTTAACTATGAATATTTCATCATCTTTACTAACTATGGCACCAGTGCAAAAGCATACAAAACTGCAAGAGCAGTTACTTAGTAAAATACTTGAATCAGTGGCTGTTGCTACACCAAACATGGCGCAATCTAGTGCTCAGATTACAGGTGTTGGTGGTAATATTGACCTAAAAGGTTAGTTCTAGCTTTTTCTATCCACTACAATTACTATCGATACTCTTTAAATCAGCCACTTTTTTTTCATCGCTAAGAAAAAATTCTATTGCTATATCTTTAGAATCAAGTATTTGCTCTATGTATTGAAACTTTCCTTCTAGCTTTGAAAGTAGTCCCTCAGGCTTTCTATGGTTTATCATTACAAGTCTAGTTTTAGTATTGTTAATTAGATTAAGTCCTATAAGTGCATTTTGCATCGGTTCAGGAGCACCTCTATCTGAGGTATCGAAGCTTATATACTCTATTTCATCTATGCTATATCTCACAAAGTCTACAGTTGAACCTTTAACTTTGAATAATTTTGCATCATGTTGAGGGAGATTTATTTTGTTCATTTGTTAATTCTTATTATTAATTAAGTTTATATTCTTATAATTATACATTAATTTTTAGGAGCTTACATGCGTACAGAATATAGTGAGGTACACGAAGATACACTGATGGAATTCAACCACAATAGATTTGAACTTGGAAATCCTACTGAAGTTGATGATAAAGGTGAAACAATTATTTTAACTTTTAAAGATGGTACCACTTTTACATTAAGTGGTGAATTTGTAAATGAGTACCGAGAAATGAAAGCTCATATGAAACATAATTAGTACTAAATAAAATATGTACTAAAAGTCATCTTCGTAGTCGCTTTGAAAGCGGTCACGGAATGAGTCATATAGAGTTTCTTCAGTTAAGTCTATAGATTCATTTTCATTGTCAAATTCATCTTCTTGTGTTGAGAGAGAAATATCTTTTTTTCTCTCTTCTTTTAAGAGTTCCATAAATAACTCCTTATTCTTTAATTTAGGGGTAAAATATAATCGACTAAAAGTTTGATTACTTTACAAAAGCAAAGATTGTACCATGACAAATACTCAAGAAAAACTTATAATTTCACATCTAAATAGCATTCGTCGTGTTGCTCATCGTGTTGGGAGCACTATTCCTCAAGAGATTGAAGATTTAGTTTATGTTGGTTTTGAAGCTGCAATAGAGGCATCTTCTCGTTATGATTCTGAATTAAATGATTCGTTTTGGGGGTATGCTTATACAAGAGTTGAAGGCTCAATGCGAGACTATTTACGCAGTCTTGATGTCCATTCACGCGCTGATAGAACGATGATAAAAAAGATAAATTCACTTACTCAAAGTCATCTTCAAAAATATGATAAGACCCCAGAAAAAGAATGGTTAGCAAATGAATTAGAAATTTCAGAAGATAAACTACTTTTTATTCAGCAGCATTTAAACCAAGAGATGAAAACTTGTGAGGGTGAAGAGTGTTATGAACATGTTGAAAAAGAGGTTGCTAAGCATCAAGCGATGGAACTTGTACAGAGAATTTTATCTGATATGGGAACTCGTGAGCAGGAGATTGTAAAATTAATATTTTTCGAAGATCATAAGCGTAAAGATATTGCAAAGCAGTTTGGGTATTCAGAATCATCTATGTCACAATTTATTGCAAGACTAATGCGTAGTATAAAAGAGAAATTAAAAGAGGCTGGAATTGAAGACAATCCTCTTTTTGAAGAATAATTCGATAGAATGATGCATTAGGAAAAATTATGAGAATAACAGAAGAAGAGATTGCAGAGCAAGTTGAAGATTTTGTCCTTAAATATTTTGACTTGGTCGAACAAGTTACAGGGCATCATTTAGATTTTATAGAAGAGAATGAGCTGATTGTACCTGAACTAGACTATGTTAAATTAAAACGTTTTGTTGATACAGAACTTAATAATCTTAAAAACTTTGACCCTAACATTGCGGTTGGGCTTCTTGGGAAAGTCTATAAAGATGTAGAAGCTATTACTAAATTTATGATTGATTTTAAGAAGAGAACAAAAATCTCTTCTGTTATTTTTACTCGTGACTTTTTAAGTTCAGTTAAACCATATCAGCAGCTAGTAGATGAGTTGACATTGACCAAAAGTTCTGCTGATCGCCATCAAGCTCATATGCGTCAAACAGATGGACAGATTGAAGCACTTGGCTCACCAAGTACTCCTGCTGAAAAAGAGGAATACAAGGTGCTAAAACGTAAAAATGTTGATGCTATGCACCATTATATGGAAGCAAAAGATAAGGCAAAAGAGTTGCAAATGGAGCTTATAGAGTTTGAGAATGCTATGAAAGATGAGTTCTTTGGGCAGTTTGAAGAAAATAGTGAATACTATTTAGAGCAACTTCATCATATAGTTAATGTAAAGACATACTATATAGATAAAATTCTTTGGCATAATGCAAAAAATAGTAATGCAATTCATAAATTTTTTAAAGATGCTCAGATAAAAGGTGATTACGATATGAAGACGTTTATTCAGTATTATTTGAGAAATATAAATATCAGTAAAACAAGTAAAGATGATTGGCACTCATATTTACAAGAGTGTTTAGAGGTTCTATGATGGATAGTGCTACTAAAGCTCTTTTTACAACATATACACCAGATGAAATAAGTAAACTTCTATCTTATGGAGCACAAGAAAAAGAGGAAGTCTCCGATGCTATGACAAGACTGCTTCAAGTTAAGAGTAAAATTCGTCTTTTTGATGGAATAGAAGATAGATACTTACCTAGTGTGGTCACAGATGTTAATTTTGTTCAATATAAGGCTGGGCAAGCTATTATAAAGCAAGGCGATACATCACAAGAGCTTTTTCTAATTTTAAGAGGTGTATGTAATATTTATGTTGGAAAAGAGAAGATTGGAGTAGTAAAACCAGGTCAGGTATTAGGTGAAGTAGCTGGTATTTTTAACAAAAAAAGAAATGCTACAATTATTGCATTAAAAGCTAATACTATGGCTCTGTCATTCTCTATAAATGAAAAAAATATTGTAAATCATCCATTACAGTTTGCTGGGTTGTATAAAAATTTAGCAAAAGAGTTAAGCCTTAAGCTAGAAGAGATTAATACAAAATATACAAAACAGTGTAATATCCAAAGTGATGAAATTTTGGTATGAGACTTAAAAAAGTACTTTATCTACTTTTAGCTGTATCTATTTTTTTTATTTTTTTATTTTTGAGTTTTCGAGTGGCTTTTGGTCTGGAAAAATTTACAGAGATGTCTCAACAAATTAAGCTAACTGAACAGAAAGTTAATGCAAATATAGAAATAATTAAGATTATTGATAGGATTAATCCAGTTCTTTTTCAAAAGGTTTCAAATGAAGATTATGGTGACAGTTTTTTTAAGATAATTGATGATTTTTTTGAAAAATCACGTTTATATAACATAGGTGAGTATCATCCTCAAACTTATAAAAGAGTTGTTACTACAGTAGAAGTCTTTAAGAAAAATCATGAGCTAAAGTATGCAAAAAAACTACTAGAAGAACTTAATAACTTTGACGCTTTACTACTTGAAAATACATTAAGTGAATTCAAAACTACCGATGAAAAAAGTTTAGTACGTTTGGTTGAAACTAATAATGAGTTTATTGTAAATGTAATTATTTTAGCTCTATTTATAGCGATTACATTTATATTTTGGGTATTTATACTGATAAGAAACATTAAAAAAAGAGCAACTTTAGAAACTTCTCTTCATGATTTAACAAAGAATTTAGAGCAAAAAGTACACGAGAGAACTGTTGAACTAGAGAATATGCTTTATGTTGATTCACTAACAAAACTAAATAACTCTTTTGTCTTAAAAGATGACATCGCTAAAGCTTATTTAACAACAGTATTTATGATTAGACTTAATGATTTTGGACGACTTAATGAACTTTATGGAGCATCTTCAGGAAATATATTTTTAGAGCAGTTTGCAGAACTTTTAAAAGGCTTTGTTGAGAACAAAAAATATAAGCTTTATCGTTATGCTGGTGTGGAGTTTGCTCTGCTTGATGATAGTGGTTTGATAGATACAGACCTATTAGAAGAGGATGTAAAAGAATTAGTTGCGCTTGCTCATAAAAGTTGCATAGATATTAAGTCTGTAGATGAAGTTTTTCAAGTTGACGTCTCTATTGGTATAGCATCTGGAACTGATAAAGTTTTAGATAAAGCTAGTACAGCTCTTCGTTATGCACGATCTCATAATTGTAATTTTACTTACTATAATTTAAATATTGATCAAGTTGAAGAGAATAAAACTGTATTGGAAAGAAAGAAAGATATTAAAAAAACATTAGATAACAACTACTTTATTCCTGTATTTCAGCCAATTGTAGATATTAATGGTAAGATTGTTAAGTATGAAACTCTTATGAGAATGTTAAAAATGGATGGTGATATTGAACATTTAATGAGTCCATACCATTTTTTGGACATTGCACTTAAAACTAATTTATATCACAGAATTTCAGAGATGGTAATGCGCAAAGCAATAGAGTATTTTAAGGATAAAGATATTGACTTTTCTTTAAATTTTGCTATTTGGGATATGGAAAACAAAAGCTTTATACATGAGCTTGAGGAATTGATAAAAAAGTATAATATAGGAAAAAAAGTAGTATTTGAGATAGTAGAGACTGAAAATATTGAAAATTATGAGATATTTAGAAAATTTATTGAACGTTTTAGAAAAATGGGTGTTCGTATTGCAATTGATGATTTTGGATCAGGGTATTCAAACTTTTCATACATTATAGATATAAAGCCAGATTATCTAAAAATAGATGGCTCATTGATAAAAAATATTGATGTAAATAGAGAGTCATATATACTAGTAAAAGCTATTGTAGAACTTGCTAGTAGTTTAGGTATTAAAACAATAGCTGAGTATGTTCGTTCTGATGAGATTTTTGATGTATGTAAGAAACTTGGTATTAATGAGTTCCAAGGATACCTATTCTCAGCTCCATTAAGAGAAATTTAAAGGCTTAAACAATTTTTAATTGCTATTAAGATAAAATTGCGCTTCAAATTTTTTCAAGGAAATATTATTATGTTAGAAGGCATTATTAGAAAGAGTATCGAAAAAGCTGATACAAAAAAGCTTCGCCGAGATGGTTATCTGATCGCCAATATTTACGGCAAAGGGCTAGAAAATATTAACGCGGCGTTTAAATCGAATGACTATATTCGTACTGTAAAAAGAAAAGATGGTTTATCATTTGGAATAACATTAGATGGTAAAAACCTTGACGTTGTTGTTCAATCTTACCAAGTTCATCCAATTAATGGTGATTTATTGCACGTAGATTTAATTGTCGCTCAAAAAGGAGTTGATACATTCTTTAATATTCCTGTAAATGCAGTTGGTACACCTATAGGTCTTAAGAATAAAGGTGTTCTAATGGTTTCTAAGAAACGTTTACGCGTAAGAGGCGCAATTGAAAATATGCCAGCATCATTTGACATAAATGTAGATAATTTAGATGTTAATGATTCTATATTAATTCGTGATATGGATATTCCATCAAACATCACAATGATGGTAGCTGATCGTGTTTCTGTTCTTGGTATAATTAAAGCTAAGTAATGACACTCATTGTCGGGTTAGGCAATCCTGGAAAGGAGTATGCGCAAACTCGGCATAATATAGGTTTTATGGTACTTGATGCAATAGCGGCTAAGTACTCTAAGACAGAAGTCTCCAAAACATCATTTCAAGGCGAACTTTTTAAGTCAGATTCGCTTCTTCTATTAAAACCAACAACCTTTATGAACCTGTCTGGAAAAAGCGTGCAAGCTGTATTTAATTTTTACAAAGTCCAAAATGTTATTGTCATTCATGATGATTTAGATTTGCCTTTTGGGGCACTTCGCTTCAAAAGAGGTGGGGGTTCTGGTGGACATAATGGTATTAAGTCTATTGATGAATATATTGGGGCTAACTATTTAAGAGTTAGGATGGGTATTGGAAAACCAATTCATAAGTCACAAGTACCATCCTTTGTTTTAGAAGATTTTAATAAATTAGAGAAAGAGTATTTAGATGGTTGGATTGAACACGCTGTTCGTGCAACTGAGCTACTGATTCATAATGAGTTAGAGTATGTAGCTTCTAGGTATAGCTTAAAGCGTTTAAATGAGTGATTTATATTTTTATGTAGGTAAACACTATTTACGTTTTTTTGTCATTTTATTTGGTGCATTAATCCTCTTTTTTGTCGGTTTTGATTATATGCAAAACGTTAAGGACCTCTCTAGTTCAGCTAATATTCATTTGCTATATTTGGTATTTAAAATATTTCATGCAATGGATATTTTGATGCCTATTACCCTGATATTTGCTTTTATCGCAACATCTTTGTATTTAATTAGGTCTAATGCATTGGTAGCACTTTATGCACTTGGATATTCAAAAAATTCAATATTACGTGTCTATATTCTGCTAGTGTCACTTTTAACAGTTATTTATATATTATTGCATACTACACCATTTGCTTACTCTGATGAACGTGCATATAGTATTAAAAAATATGGGAATTTAAAAAATTCTACTCAGCAACTCTTTTTTAAATATGATAGTGGTAAAAGACGTTACTATATATACATGGGCTACCTTTCACTGCTTGAACAAAAAGCGTATGATCTACGCCTTTTTGAAGTTAGAAATGATAAGCTAAACATCTTGTTAGAGGCTGATGAAGCAAGTTATAGTGATAACCACTGGAAGATAGAAAAAGCTAGTTTAATTGAAACTCCAAATAGTTTAAACGACAACTTAGCTCATATAAGCTTAGAAGAGAAAGAGCATATTATTATTTTAGAGGGTTTTCGTCCATCTATCTTGGATAAAGTTTATGAGTCACAAATAAGTTTTACTATTCTTGATGCATTATATGCTTTTAAGCTTTTATCATCTCAAGGAGTTAGTACGGAGAAAATAAAGAGTGCACTTAGTGCTATGACTGTTTATCCATTCTTCGCTCTTTTTACAATAATATTTATATTTCGTTATGTGCCACTATCTAATCGTCAGGCAAATATGAGTTTTTTTACATTTGTATCAATTTTAGGTTCACTACTTCTATGGGGAATGCTGTTCTCATTTTTAAAATTAACTCTTAGTGGAACGATTAGCTCTATGATAGGAATTATTTTACCTATAATTGTCCTTGGGGTTATCTCAATTTTATCGATTAGGAGTAATAAAGTTTTATAAAATCAATATTTTTTATCTCTATTTTTGATGAAATTAGATAAAATATCTACATTTAAAATAACAAGGATGTTATTGAGATGCCTGATTTAAACTCTTTAGCTAACCAATACTCTACACCTCTATATGTTTACGATTTTGATGAAATTACTCAACGTTTTAGCGAATTAAAAGAAGCCTTTAAAGGCAGAAAATCTTTAATATCTTACGCGGTTAAATCAAACTCCAACCTTTCAGTCATTCAGCATTTAGGAGCACAAGATGCAGGTGCTGATTGTGTCTCTATTGGCGAAGTTAAACGCGCTTTAGCCGCTGGTATTGCCAAGTATAAAATCATTTTTAGTGGTGTTGGCAAACGTGATGATGAGATTAGAGAAGCTTTAATAGAAGATATTTTATTTATTAATTTAGAGAGTGAAGCTGAGATGCAACGTGTTGAAATGATTGCAAAAGAGCTTGATATTAAAGCTCGTATTAGTATTAGAGTCAATCCAAATATTGATCCAAAGACTCATCCATATATTTCAACTGGTCTACATGAAAATAAGTTTGGTGTTGAGATAGATATTGCAAAACGTATGTATATTAAAGCAAAGCAGAGCGAAAATTTAGATCCAATTGGTGTTCACTTTCACATTGGATCTCAATTAACTGAACTTCAGCCAATAATTGATGCATCAATTATTGTAGCAGATTTAGTGAGATCTCTTAAATCTATTGATATTGAATTGAAGTTTTTTGATATTGGTGGTGGGCTTGGTGTAGTTTACGATGATGAGACTACAATTACACCTTATGATTATGCACAAGCGATTATGTCAACACTTACCGGTCTTGATGTTACAGTAGTTTGTGAACCAGGACGTTTTATTACTGCAAATGCTGGAGTCTTTTTAACTCGTGTTTTGTATGAAAAGGTTAATGGAGATAAGCGTTTCGTTATTGTAGATGGTGCAATGAATGATTTACTTAGACCTAGCCTTTATAACGCGTACCATAAAGTTGAACTTGTTGGTAAAGGTGATAATAAAAGTTTAGCAGATATTGTAGGACCAGTATGTGAAAGTGGAGATTTTTTAGCTAAAGATGTGGAGCTTTCACCAACGAATCATAATGATCTTATTGTCGTGAAAAGTGCAGGTGCATATGGTTTTGTAATGAGTAGTAATTACAATACAAGAGGGCGCGCAGCTGAGATTGCAATAGAAAAAGGAACTACAAGGTTAATTCGTCCACGTGAGAGTTTTGATGATTTAATTAGCTCAGAATTAGGTCTTATTAAGTAATGTTTTTTATAGATGTTCAAGGTACTCTTATTGATGATTTAAAGCGCCTTCCAATAGAAGGTGCTAAAGAGTTTATTGATACTTTGAATAGAGACAATATTCCATACATGGTTGTTACAAACAATACAAAGTTAAGTAGTAGTCATTTTTTGAGCTACTTGCAAGATTTAGGTTTTTCAATTAATGGTGAGCACTACCTTGATCCATTAATGGTTTTAAAAGATAGTCTAAAACTCAAAAATATAGCCGTTTATGGTAGTAGTGAATTTATAGATGTAGTCTCTAGTATGGGCTATACGCTAGATTTTAAAACACCTCAAGCAGTTTTAGTAAGTATTAAAAAAGAGTTTACTAATGAAGAGTATTCAGATATGATAGACTTTATTTTAAATGGTGCGAAGCTAGTTGGAATGCATGAGACAAGTTTGTACTCTAAAGATGGTAGACGTTACCCTGGTGTAGGCTCAATACTCCAAATGTTGAAATTTGCAACAGGATGTAGTTATAGTGTTGTTGGAAAACCAAGTGATGCTTTTTATAATAGAGCAAAAGATATGTTACGTATGCAGGTAAATTCTCAAATCGAGTTCGAGGAGATTACAATGATAAGTGATGATATGAAAGGTGACTTAGTTGGTGTCCAAAAATTAGGGGCAAAAGGAGTTTTTGTGCTTAGTGGAAAATTTAAAAGTGCAAATGAAATTCTACCAAGACTCTCTAAAGTTGATCAACCATCACTTGTATGTAATAGTATTTCACAGTTTAATAATAGCTATATGGGGGTGTCTGTATGACTTTGAATGAGTGTAGGAATGCAATTGATGCATTAGATGATAACCTTTTAGAACTTCTTACTAAGCGTATGAAAGTTGTACAAGAGGTAGGTCGTATTAAACATAAAGATGGAAGTGCAATTTATCGTCCTGAGAGAGAACAGCAAATATTAGAACGCTTAAATTCTCAAAACGAAGGAGTTTTGACTGATAGTGCTATTGAAGCAATATTTTTAGAGATATTCGCAGCTGCACGGAATATGGAGAGACCTGAGCGTGTTGCATGTTTAGGACCAGAAGGTAGTTTTACTCATCAAGCAGCAGAGAGTCGTTTTGGTGCACTTTGTGACTATCTGCCGATGGAATCTATACACTCTGTATTTAAGGCTGTTGAGGCAAAACGTGCTAAATTTGCAGTTGTTCCAATTGAAAACAATACAGATGGTGTTGTTGGGGAGACGTTAGATTTACTTGCAAAAAGTGAGCTTAAAATTGTGGCGGAACTTTCAATGGCTATACATTTGAGTTTTGTAACATCATCATCTAATCTCTCAGAAGTTAAAAAAATATATTCAAAAGATAAAGCTTTTGGTCAATGTAGAGAGTTTTTATATGACCATGGCTTAGCCGATGTTGAGATGATACCAGTAGAATCTACTGCAAAAGCTGCAAAAATTGCATATGAAGAGGAGGGCTCTGCTGCAATATGTTCTTCAATTGCAGCGAAACTATATAATGTTCCAATTCTTTTTGAAAATATTGAAGATGTACACAGTAACAGAACTCGCTTTATAATTTTAAGTGATTTTAAAAATGAGCCAAATAAAAATACAAAAACTTCTATATTAGTTAAAATAGCACATGCAGATAAAGCAGGTGCATTGGTAAACTTTTTACAAGATTTTGAGCATGAAAAGATAAATTTAAGCAAGATAGAGAGTCGTCCAAATAAGGGTTCTAATAAGTTTGACTATATGTTCTATATAGATTTTGATGGTCATATTGAAGATGAGGCAGTACAGAAAGTATTTAAAAATCATAGCCATGAGATAACTTGGCTTGGAAGTTATATTAAGGCATAAGATGCAGTTTAATTCAGTTCTTGATTCTATAAATGTGTATGAAGCGGGGAAACCCATCGAATTAGTTGTGCGTGAATTTGGTATTGAACCAGATAAAATCATTAAACTAGCTAGTAATGAGAATCCATATGGATGCTCACCTAAAGTGAGTGAGGCTATTAGTAAACATGCTAGTGAGGTCTATCTTTACCCTGATGATTCTATGTATGCACTAAAATCATCGTTAAGTAAACATTTGGGTGTTAGAAAGAAAGAGATTATAGTAGGTTCTGGAAGTGATCAAGTTATAGAGATGGCAATAAGAGCAAAAGCTGATAGCTCTCAACCAATATTAATGAATAGCATAACTTTTGCAATGTACTCAATTTATGCAGCCCAGCTTGGTGTAGATGTTATAAGAACTAATTCACGTGAACATGATTTAGATGAGTTCTATGCGCTATATACAGAAAAAAAACCATCAATAATATTTTTGTGTACACCAAATAATCCAACAGGTGATGCGATTAAAGCAGATAAACTTTTAGAGTTTATAGATAAAATTGATAGGAATACGTTAGTTGTAGTAGATGGTGCATATATGGAGTATGCTGTGAAAAAGGATGAAAACTTTGCAGTTGATACTAATGAATTAATTAAAAATTATGAGCATGTTTTGTATCTTGGTACATTTTCTAAATCTTATGGATTAGGTGGTATGCGTGTAGGTTATGGAATCGCGCAAGAGGAGATAATTGAAGCACTTTATAAACTTCGTCCACCTTTTAATGTTACTACACTATCATTAGTTGCAGCATCTGCTGCACTAAAAGATGAAGAGTTTGTTGAAAAGTCAATTTCTAAAAATTTTGAACAGATGAAACTTTTTGAAGAGTTTGCTAAAAATAATGGCTTAGAGTATATTGAGAGTTTTACAAACTTTATTACGTGGGTATTACCTAGTACAATGAACTCAACTGAAATTAGTGATGCTCTTTTGCACGATGGAATTATTATTAGGAACTTAGCAAGTTACTCTATGAATGCAATTCGTATTACTATAGGCACTGCAAAACAAAATCAGAAATTTTTTAAACATATGAAAAAGATTTTGGGTTAATATATGGACTTTAGAACTCTCTTTACTCAGCTTAGTGTATTTTTTCTAAAACTAAACCGTAATCAACGGATTGTAATAGCAGCAACGACAGTTACTGTTATTGCATTTTTGGTTTTTTTAATGTTATATACAACTGGACGTACAAAAGAAGAGGGTTATAAAGTTCTGTTTGACAATTTAAGTGCTTCAGATGCTGCGTTAGTTATTGAGCAGTTGAAAAAAGATGGTATAGATTATAGGCTTGGTGGAGATAATGTTATTGAAGTGCCACAAGAGGTTGTATATCAAGAGCGTATAAATATTGCATCACTTGGTATTCCAAAAGATAGTCAAGTCGGTTTTGAACTTTTTGATACACAAGAATTTGGTGCAACAAGTTTCGATCAGCAGATAAAATTTTTACGAGCATTAGAGGGTGAACTCTCTCGTACAATTGCAGCTCTTGCTCCAATTGAAAAGGCTACGGTACATTTAGCTCTTCCTAAAAAAAGTGTTTTTGTAAGTAAAGATATTAAGCCTACAGCATCAGTGATTTTAGAGTTAAAGCAGAGTAGGGTTTTAAGTCGTAAGCAGATTTCAGGTATTAAGAATCTTGTATCTTCTGCTGTTACTGAGTTAAATAGTGATGAGGTTTCTGTTGTGAATTCAGATGGTGAGCCTTTAGGTGATGATGATGATGTAACAGCCTCAGATGAGATGGCTAAGATTCAGATGCGTTACCGCACTAGAATGGAAAAAACATATGAAGAAAAAATTGTAAAAGTATTAGCTCCATTTATCGGCTCAAATGAAAGAGTTGTTGCAAAAGTTACTATAAATTTTGATTTTTCACAAAAACAGAGTACTCAAGAGACTTTTGATCCTGAAAATGTTGTAAGAAGTGAGCAGGTTCTTGAAGAAAAACGTGAGGGCTTTAAACCAAAAGAGATTGGTGGTGTACCAGGTGCTGTAAGTAATATTGGACCAGTTGAAGGGTTAGAGAGTAGAGAGACAAAAGAGAAATATGAAAAAAATACTCAAACTACAAATTATGAAATCTCTAAAATAACTTCAAATACAAAAGGTGAGTTTGCAACTATTCGTAGAATTACTGCTGCTGTTGTTGTTGATGGTCGTTATACTCCTGGTAAAAATGAAGATGGAACAGATAGTGGAAAAATGGTTTATGTGGCACTAGATGAGAGCGAAATTAATGCAATATCAAATTTAGTACGTCAATCTATTGGAATCAATGCAGCGCGTGGGGATGATATTTCTGTGACTAACTTTCAATTTAAATCTACAATGGCATTGATGACACCACCTGGTGAATATGAATATTTAGTTAAATCTATGGAGCGTTACTTAGGCCCTGTTGCTCCATTTATGAAATATTTGGTAGTATTTATAATTTTATTTATTATGTATAAAAAAATGGTTGTACCATTTTCAGAACGTATGCTTGAAGTTACTAAAGCAGAAGAGGAGATGGAAAAACCTGTACTTGACTTTGGCGATGAAGATGAGGAGGATCTTCTTGGTAAAGTTAATGAGATGCGTAAGAAAGTTGAGGGTCAACTTGGAATTGGAGAGGGCTTTAATGAAGATGAACTTAAATTTGAAGTTCTTATAGAAAAATTACGTGGTATGTTTGATGACAGACCTGAAGAAATTGCGGTACTTTTGGCTACACTACTACAAAAAGAGTATGAAATGCAAGAGGGTTCATCATAATAGAGGAATATAAAAGATGGAATTAGGACCAACCGAACAAGCACAATTTGATGATATGTCTATGTCTGAGAAGGTGGCAGTTTTACTTCTTCAAATGGGTGAAGATGCAACAGCTACAATATTCTCTCATTTAGATGTTGATGCAATTACTGATGTATCAAAGTACATTGCGCAATCTCGTTCATTAGATAAAGTAATTGTAACAGCAATACTAGAAGAGTTTTTTGCAATATTTGAATCTAATCAATATCTAAGTCAGGGTGGTCTTGAGTATGCTCGTGAGATTCTTTATCGTGCATTGGGTCCTGAAGAGGCGAAAAGAGTACTTGATAAACTTTCTAAATCTATGGAAGGTGCACAAAATTTTGCTTATATTGCAAAAATTAAGCCTCAACAACTTTCTGACTTTATTATAAATGAGCACCCTCAAACAATTGCTCTAATTTTAGCTCATATGGAACCAAGTGCCGCAGCTGAGACTTTAGGATATTTTGATGATGACCTTAGAGCTGAAATTGCTATGCGTATGGCAAATCTTGGCGATATTTCTCCTGCTATTATTAAAAGAGTGTCTGCTGTACTTGAGAGTAAGCTTGAATCTCTTGCTACATACAAAGTAGAAGTTGGTGGACCTAGAGCAGTTGCTGATATATTTAATAGACTTGGGGCTAAAGCATCTAAGTCTACTCTTGCACATATTGAGCAAATTGATGAAATTTTAGCAACATCAATTAAAGATATGATGTTTACATTTGAAGATATTGTTAAATTAGATAATACTGCAATTAGAGAGATTTTAAAAGGTGTTGATAAAAAAGAGCTTATGCTTTCACTTAAAAGTGCACCTGAAGAGTTAAAAGAGAAATTCTATGGTGGAATGAGTCAACGTGCTAAAGATGCCTTTGTAGAAGAGATGCAATTTATGGGAGCAGTTAAAGTTAGAGAGGTTGAAGCATCTCAACGTAAGATTGTTGAAGCTGTTCAGCAGATGGCAGAACAAGGAACAATTGAGATAGGTGAAAGTGAAGAGATGATTGACTAATGGATGTAATAATTTCTGAAACTAATCTTGATAAACATATTGTTAGTAAGTATAGCTTTAAAGTGCTAGGTGCTGCTGAACATTCGCATGAAGATGGTGAAAAGAGTGACTTAGCTCAGAGTGAAGAAAAAAATATAGCTAGTGATGATATTCAAGAAGTTGTAAATGAAGAAAACAGAGTGCCAGTTGAGCAAAAAGATGAGGTGGTACAGTCACTTTTAAAAAAAACTGATGAACTCTCAGGAAATTATATTAAACTTCAAATGAAGTTAGAAGCTCGTGATGAGGAGTTTAAGGCACAAGCTGAAGAAATTAGAGAAAAAGCATATGCTGAGGGCATTGAAGCTGGAAAAGCTCAGATGAGTACAGAACAAGATGAAAAGATAAAAGATAGTATAAATCAATTTTCACAATCCATTGATAGAATTGGGCAAACTGCAAAAGATTTAGAATCAGCACTAGAACCATTACGAGATGAGCTAGTTTCAGTTGCTGTAGATATTGCAAAAGAGGTTATTGTTGCAGAACTAAGTAGTTCAAGTGCAGATGTTGCATCCGCGCTAGCACATCAACTTTTAGAAGAGGTAAAAGGTTCAACCTCTGTAACACTTCGAATAAATCCTAAAGATTATGAGCATGTTAAAAAATTAATTGGTGAAGTTAAAGGTGTAACAATGGAATCAGATTCCGCATTAGCTGCTGGTGGAGTAGTTGTTATTAGCGATGTTGGAAATATTGAAGGCGATATTATGCGCCGATATGAGCGAGTTAAAACAGCAGCTCTCTCATCAGAATAAGGAGTCCTTAATTTAATGGATATTTCAAATTACACAAATGAAGAGTTAAAACATTTAAGTCAGACAATAAGAGAGAGAATTTTAAGTGTAGTAAGTAAAAACGGTGGACATTTAAGCTCAACTTTGGGAGCTGTAGAACTAATCATCGCAATGCATTATGTATTTGATGTTGAGAATGACCCATTTATTTTTGATGTTAGTCATCAAGCATATGCTCATAAATTATTAACAGATAGATGGGATGAGTTTGAAACTCTTAGAACATTTGATGGAATTAGTGGTTATACAAAACCTACTGAGAGTAAGTTTGACTATTTTGTAAGTGGACACAGTTCAACATCAATCTCTTTAGGTGTTGGTGCAGCTAAAGCAATAGCATTAAAAAAAGAGAAAAGAATTCCAGTTGTAATGATTGGTGATGGATCTATGACTGCTGGCATGGTTTATGAAGCTATGAATGAGTTGGGTGAGAGAAAGTATCCGATGGTTATCATCTTAAATGATAATGAGATGAGTATTGCAAAGCCAATTGGTGCAATTAGTCGTGTATTATCCCAAGTTATGGCTGGCTCTTTTTATCAAAAAGTTAAAAATAGAACAGAACAACTTCTTACACATTTACCAGAGAGCGCACACTACATTGCTAAACGTTTTGAAGAGAGTTTGAGAATGATAACTCCTGGACTTATGTTTGAAGAGATGGGCTTAGAGTATATAGGACCAATAGATGGACATGATATTGAGTCATTAATTGAGACATTAAATCTTGCTAAAGAGATGGGAAAACCTGTAATTGTTCATGCGCAAACACTAAAAGGTAAGGGTTATGAGATAGCTGAGGGTCAGTTAGAGCATTGGCATGGAGTTGGTGCATTTGATGTTGATAGTGGAAAAGTTAAGAAAAAAAGTTCTAGAAAAAGTGCAACTCAGATATATTCAGACGCATTAGTAGATTTAGCATTTAGAGATGAAAAAGTTGTAGGAGTTACAGCTGCCATGCCTAGTGGAACTGGAATATCACCGCTTATGGAAAAGTTTCCAGATCGTTTTTGGGATGTAGCGATCGCTGAACAACACGCTGTAACTTCTATGGCGGCTCTTGCTAAAGAGGGATTTAAACCATTTTGTACAATTTATTCGACATTTTTACAACGTGCATATGATCAAGTAATTCATGATAGCGCATTGATGAATCAGGGCATAGTTTTTGCGCTAGATCGTGCTGGCATTGTTGGTGAAGATGGAGAGACACATCAAGGTGCTTTTGATATTTCATACCTAAGAGCAGTACCAAATATGACACTTTTTGCTCCACGTGATGAGAAAACATTAATTCAGGCTGTTAATTTTGCTGCAAAATTTAAGACTCCGTGCTCTTTTAGATATCCAAGAGGTGCATTTATTGATGATGGCGAATATGATGCTCCTGAGTTTGAACTCTCAAAAGCACAGTTATTAAAAGAGTCAGATTCTAAAATATTATTAATTGGATATGGAAATGGAGTAGGTCGTGCAATAGAGACCTCTAAACTTTTAAATTTTGATGTTGCTTTGCTTGATTTAAGATTTGTTAAACCTCTTGATGAAGAGTTACTTAAAGATCTTTCAAATAGGTATACTAAATGGTATATTTTTAGTGATAGTGCTAAAATGGGTGGAGTTGGTAGTGCTATTTTAGAGTTTTTATCAAGAGCTAAAATTAATAATATTGAGTTAGTGAGTTTTGAATATGAAGATGATTTTATTACTCATGGAAATACAAACTTAGTAGAAGATAGTTTAGGCATTTTACCAGAACAGTTGGCAGAGCTTATATAATTTAAGATTTGTCCAACAATTTTGGAGTGCTGTAGTAAAATCCTTGAGCATAATCTATACCTAGTTCTGTAATGACATTTTCAATCTCTTGTGAGCTTACAAATTCAGCAACTGTTTTAATGTTTGCAAGTTTTGCAAATTCAACAATAGATTTTACAACAAGTTGATTATTTTCACTTTTGTCAATATTTTTTATAAGTGAACCATCTATCTTTAAAATATCTACCTCAAGTTCTAGTAGGTAATTATAGTTAGAATAGCCACTACCAAAATCATCTATGGCTATTTGACAGCCATAACTTTTAAGTTTATGAATGAATGATTTAAGGGACTTAAAGTCAAGAATCTCCTCACTCTCTAGTAGCTCAAAAGTCAGTTTAGAAGTTATAGGCTTATTGTTTTCAAGTGACGATATTATAAAATCATGTGTTGGCTGATGCAAAATATCTTCAATTGAGAGATTAATAGAGATATCTACACTATTGTCATGTACAGCTTGCAAGCTTTTATTAATTACTTCATTAGTAATTTGTGAGTATAGCTTTGCTTTTTTTGATAGTTCTAAAAAGAAATAAGGTGATATATACTTATCATTATCTTTAAGGCGTACAAGTGCTTCATGTTTAATTGTCTTTTTTGTTTTTAAATCAATTATAGGCTGAAAGAGCATAGTGATGCTGTTATTTTTTAGTGAGTGCTTAACTTTGTGAATCATAGCAATATTTTTTTTAATCTCTTCACTTTTGTCTAACGAGCTATCATAAGTTGCTATTTTTTTATGATAATCATTAGAGAGTGACTTTAGTGCAATGCTTGCATTGATTATAAGTGGTTTTATTGAACTAATACCAGCTTGAAACAGAGGTGAAATTGGCTGTTCAAGTTTCTCATAAATATATTGTTCTTTTTCTAGAAGAGATAATATTTCATTGCTAATGCTATTTGTCTCCTCATCTGAACGTGTTTTCATTAAAATGGCAAAGATGTCAGCACCTACTTTAAAAGTCTCTGCATTATCTATTTTTTTTACTCTATCACTAAGTACTTTTGCGACACTTTTTAAAACATAGTCACCTATCTCAATACCATATAGATTGTTTATCGTGCTGAAACTTGTAATATCATATAGGATAATAGTTTGAGATTTATAATTATGAAGTGCCTCCATATAGGCATTTCTATTTTTCAGACCTGTTAAGAGATCTGTTGTAACAGACTTTTTATAATCACTTTGTAATGCAACAATACGCTGTTTTTCTCTTTCGGTTAGAAATATATAATATATTACAAGGAGCACAGTTAAAAAAGAGAAAATTATGATTATGTAGTATTCGGAATCAAGCTTATCTAGTACAGCATTGTTTTCGCGTTCAACCATCTCTTTAAGCGCAATAAATATTTTTTCTTGATGGTCTAAATTTAGTAGTTGATTAACTGAAATTACATAGTCAGGTAAATATTTTTTTAATAAATTTATGTGTACTATAAATAAATTAATATAGATTTGTTCTTGTTGAGTATCTGATTTATGTAATTTTAGAAAGTCAGTGTTAACTTGAATCTCTTTTATGATGTCAAGACCAATACTGTTATTGAAATTTAATAGTGTACTCATAACATATAGTAGCTTCTGGTTTTCATATTGTGTCATGTGAATATTTTTTAATGACGAGATAACAAAATTAAGAGAGTTCTTTATTTTTCCATTCTTTCTTTTAAATAAATCTATTCTAGAGTATAAAATTTTTTGCTCTTTACTAAACTCTTTAAGTAATTTCTTTGTACCTGGATAATCTTCTGTTTTGTATATGTTACTTTGACGTAATAAGTTAATATGATTTTTCATATTACTAATGTGTCTCTCAATATAATCATTACTGTAAAGACGATATAGTGTGCTTTTTAATATGTCATTGTTTATATCATTTTTTATCTCCTTTAGATTATCAACTAAGGCAAAAAGCTCATAACCTTTACTCTGAATTCTTTCATTCTTTACTTTATGATTTATTGACAAAAAAATCATTGCAATGAGTGTTAATGTAACGAAAAGAGTTTTAATCCATTTACTTAACATCTTTGTTCCATATAGCTGGTATTTCACCTTCAAGAGTCTTTAGGAAAGATACGATTAACTTTATATCACTCTTATTTAATGCCATACCAAGATTATAGTAAGCCATTTTCTCAATAGCTTCTTCTAGAGTACTCGCAGAAGCATCATGAAAGTAGGGAGCAGTTTTATTGATATTACGTAGCGATGGTACCCTGAAAACATTTTTATCTATCTTCTTTTTAGTAATATAATAGAGATCAATTTGACCTTTAATGTAAGGGTAGTCCACTACATTACCAATCATCTGCATAGAATTACCACCAATGTTAACTCCGTTATGACAAGAGGCACATCCATAATTTTTAAAAAGTTTAAAACCATCTCTTTCTTCTGATGTTAATGATTCTTTACCTTCTAAAAATTTGTCAAAACGTGAGTTTGGTGTTACAAGTATCTCCTCAAATGCTACAATAGCATCTTTTAATAGAGCGTAACTTGGCGCTTTAGAGTAAACAATTTTAAATAACTCTTTATAGCTTTTAGATGATGTTAAATATTTTTCGATATTTTTACTGTTGTTGCCCATCTCAACTGGTGAGTGTATTGGAAAGTCTATCTGCTCACTAAGCGTGGATGCTCTTGCATTCCAAAATTGTTTGTAGTTATTTACAGCGTTGAAAACAGAGAGACTTTGTATCTCACCTTTTTTATTATCTATTCCAATAGAAACTGCACGCTTATCCGATCCAAAATCGCTATGACATGATGCGCACGAAATGGAACCATCTTTTGATAGTTTTGGATCAAAAAAGAGTTTTTTGCCTAAAGCAACTTTAGCTTTATTATATGAGTTTACCTCTTTAATAGGCGTTATTATTTCAGAACTGACAAAAGATGATACTATTAAAATAGGGATAAGGAATTTATACATATGTAATCTCTCTTACGATAAATTTTATATTTAAGATGAAATTTTAGACTTATGATTAGAATTTGGTTAGAGTATATTTTCAAACATAAAAATTAGTATATTAATAGGTACAATAGATTAATTCAGGCAAAAGCCTGAATTTAATTATAGTTCACTAGCGTGATCAGCTAAGTACTCAGCAACACCTTCAGTTGTAGCTTTCATACCCTCGTCACCTTTTTCCCAACCAGCAGGACAAACTTCACCATGCTCATTTGTAAAAATCATTGTATCAACCATTCTAATCATTTCATCAATATTACGTCCTAAAGGAAGGTCGTTAATTACTGAATGGCGAACAGTACCATCTTTGTCAATTAAGAATGAACCACGAAGTGCAATTCCAGCATCTAAAAGAACATCATAGTTTTTAGAAATTTCTTTATTTAAGTCTGCAACTAATGGATAGTTTAGTTTACCAACTCCACCATTCGCCTCTTCTGTATTTTTCCATGCAAGGTGGCTAAAGTGTGAATCAATAGAAACACCAATTACATTAATACCGCGATCTTTAAAATCTTTTAAACGGTGATCAAAAGCGATAAGCTCAGAAGGACATACAAATGTAAAATCTAATGGATAGAAAAATAGTACTGTACCTTTTTCTCCAAAGTTTTCGTATAGGTTAAAGTTGTCAACGATTTCGTTACTTCCTAGAACTGCCGCCGCTGTAAAGTCAGGTGCTTTTTGAGTTACAAGCATCAATAAATCCTTTGTGTGTTAAAGTTGCGAAATTATAGCATAAGAATTTTATAAAAGACAATTATTATCCTAATTAACTACCTGGAGATATTAAATTATGGCAAGAGAGTATATTTTTACATCCGAATCTGTAACAGAGGGACATCCAGATAAAATGGCAGATCAAATTAGTGATGCAGTTTTGGACTATTTAATTGAACGCGATAAAGATGCACGTGTCGCATGTGAAACAGTTCTATCTAATGGTTTGTGTATCATCGCAGGTGAGATGAAGACAAGAGTTTACGCTCCAATTCAAGATATTGCAAGGCGTGTAATTAGAGAGATTGGTTACACAGATGCAACTTATGGGTTTGATTATCGTTCAGCTGGTGTATTAAATGCAATTGGAGAGCAGTCTGCTGATGTATCTCGTGGTGTTGATAGAAAAAATGGTGATATTGGTGCAGGTGATCAGGGTTTAATGTTTGGTTATGCTTGTAATGAAACTGATGTATTTATGCCTTTACCAATATATTTAGCTCATAAGTTAACATTAGCATTAAGTGTTGCTAGAAAGAGTGGAAAAGTTCCATATTTAAGACCAGATGGAAAAACACAGGTTAGTGTTCTTTATAGAGATGGTAAACCTGTAAGTGTTGAAACTGTAGTAATTTCCACTCAGCATGCACCAGATGTTCCTCATGAACAGATTGAAGAGGATATGATTGAGGAGATTATAAAAAAAGAGATTCCAAGTGAACTTTTAAGTAAAAATGTAAAATTTCACATAAATCCAACAGGTAAATTTGTTATTGGTGGACCTCAGGGTGATGCTGGATTAACTGGACGAAAAATTATAGTTGATACCTATGGAGGAAGTTGCCCTCATGGTGGTGGTGCTTTTAGTGGAAAAGATCCTACAAAAGTTGATAGGAGTGCATCATATATGATGCGATATATTGCAAAAAATCTAGTAGCATCTGGTATTTGTGAGAGAGTAACTTTGCAGGTTGCATATGCAATTGGAGTAAGTCAGCCAATCTCCATTTATGTAGATACACATGGAACATCTAGTGTTGATGAAGAGAAAATTGAGAAAGTGATTGAAGAAAATTTTGACTTAAGTCCAAAAGCAATTATTGATTATCTTGACTTATTGAGACCTATTTATCAAAAAAGTGCTACTTATGGACACTTTGGACGTGAAGTTTCTGATTTTACATGGGAAAAAATAGATAAAGCTGATGAGTTAAGGAATCTCTTAACATAGTTTTATTATAGTTCTTTAAATTTTGATGAGAAGGAAATAATATGTCTGTTATTATTAATGATACATGTATTAACTGCGGAGCTTGTATTGATGAGTGTCCAGTAGAAGCGATTGTAGACGAGGATGATAATCCAGAGGGAGAAGATATTTATTATGTTTACCCTGATAAATGTGTAGAGTGTGTGGATCATCATGATGAACCAGCATGTGCTACAGCATGTCCAACTGAGGGTTGTATTAATTGGAGTGCAAAAGTTGATGGTCAGCCATTTATGGAAAGCATTGGTGATGATAAGCGTGATGGCTCTGTTCCTTGCGTTGAGTAGTAACTAAGTGGTGCTTTTTAGCACCACTATTTTTTTTAAACTTCTTTATATCTTTTTTTCTGTATAATTCCACTTCATTTTTTATTATTTAGGAGCGTCTATGCAACGCACATTGTCTATTATCAAACCCGATGCCGTACAAAAAGGTGTTATCGGAAAAATTGTTGACCGTTTTGAAAGTAATGGTTTAAAAATTGCAGCTATGAAAAAAAAGCAACTATCATCTGCAGAAGCTGGTGAATTTTATGCAGTTCATAAAGAGCGTCCTTTCTTTGGCGATTTAGTTGAATTTATGACTAGTGGTCCAGTGGTTGTTATGGTTCTTGAAGGCGATGATGCAGTTAAGAAAAACCGTGATTTAATGGGTGCAACAAACCCTAAAGAGGCAGAAGCTGGTACTATCCGTGCAGATTTTGCTGAAAGTATTGATGCAAATGCAGTTCACGGTAGTGATAGTGCAGAAAATGCAGCAATCGAAATTGCATACTTTTTTGCTGGAACAGAGATTAGCTAGAAATTATGAAAATATCTTTACGCACTCTACCTTCAGAAGGACAACCTTTTAATCAAGAATTTGAAGATGTTACTTTTAGTGGTACAGTTCGTAAAAAAAGAGATTCAATCGCATTTTTGAGTGCAGAGATTGTTGGTAAAGTTTTCCTAACTTGTGATCGATGTGCTGAAGATTTTGAAGAAGCTATTAATGAAAAGCAAGAAATGCTAATAAGTGATGGTATCTTCAATGGAAGTGATGAAAGTTATGATATAATCGAGGCCGAAAATGGTCTGATAGATTTTGAATTAATTTTACAGAGTGAATTAAACCTCTTTAGAGGTGATTATCACTACTGCTCAGTATGTGCAGAACAAAATTAATATTTAAAATATTTTATAAAGGAATTTAAATGGCAGTACCAAAAAGACGCGTGAGTAAATCACGCTCAGCTAAAAGAAGAACACATTATAAAGTTACTCTGGCTCGTCCAGTAAAAGATAGCGACGGAACTTACCGTATGCCACACCATATTAACCCTACAACAGGTGAGTATAAAAGTTAATGGTGACAGTTGCAATTGATGCAATGGGTGGGGACTTTGGTCCCAAACCTATAATAGCGGGACTCTTAGAAGCACTTAAAGAGCGTGAATTTAAAGCTATTTTAGTTGGAAATAAAAATGAAGTTTTATCTTTACTTCCACAAGGTATTAAAGATAAAGTTTCTATAATAGAGGCAAATGATGTAATCTCTATGAGTGACTCTGCGACTGACGCTTTTAAGCGTAAAGATAGTTCAATATATAAAGCAGTTGAACTCGTTAGAAATAAAAAGGCACAAGCTGTAGTATCAGCTGGTCATAGTGGTGCAACCATGAGTCTGGCAACTCTTAGAATAGGTCGTCTTAAAAATGTAAGTCGTCCAGCGATTGCTACACTAATGCCAACAAAAACAGGGAAAAGTCTTGTTTTAGATGTTGGTGCAAATGTTGATTGTAAGCCTGAACATCTTTTTCAATTCGGAGTTATGGGCGAAGCTTATGCTCAGAAATTACTTAAAGTAAATGAGCCTCGCGTTGGACTGCTTTCAAATGGTGAAGAGGCAAGTAAGGGAAATGAACTTACAAAAGAGGCATATCAACTTCTTCAACATCTTCCAACATTTATAGGAAATGTAGAAGGTAATAATATTTTTGATGCTTCAACTGATGTAATTGTTTGTGATGGCTTTGTTGGTAACCTTGTACTTAAGACTAGCGAAGGTGTTGCAGATACAATAAGTCACTTTATTAAGGGTTACATTAAAAAGTCTCCAATTGCAATTGCAGGCTCACTTCTAATGAAAAAAGTATTTAGAAAGTTAAAAAAAGAGATTGATTATGCAGAGTATGGTGGGGCACCACTGATTGGAATTAATGGATGTGCAATTATTGGGCATGGAAAGAGTAATTCTAAAGCTATCAAAAATGCAATATTTCAAGCAATTGATTATGTAAACGCAGGTGTAAATATTAAAATTGAGAGTCGTCTAGAAGAGATTTCTGCCCTTTAGGAGTTAAATTGTACGCAGCATTACGTTCAGTAGGGGCATATGTTCCCAAGAAAATTTTAACAAACGCAGACCTTGAAAAAATGGTTGATACTTCTGATGAGTGGATTTTTAAACGTACTGGAATCAGGGAACGACATATTTGTGAAAATGATGAATTTACAAGTGATATGGGTGTAAAAGCTGCAGAACTTGCAATTGAGAGAAGTGGATTAGAAAAAGAAGAGATAGATATGATTGTTTGTGCAACAATCTCACCAGACTATTTCTGTATGCCCTCAACTGCTGCGATAATTTCAAATAAGCTAGGACTAAATACAGTTACTGCTTTTGATATAAGTGCTGCATGTACTGGCTTTGTCTATGTCCTAGAAGTTGCACGTGCCTACATAGAATCTGGTATGAAAAAGAATGTTTTAGTAATTGGCAGTGAGAAATTAAGTGCTATTACAGACTTTACTGATCGTACCACTTGTGTGTTATTTGGTGATGGTGCAGGTGCAGCAGTACTAAGTGCAACAGAAGATAAAAGTGAAGCAATTATTGATGTACATACGGCGGCAGATGGTTCATATGGAGACTTCCTTATGACACCAGTTGGCGGAACAGGAAATGCGCATCTTTCCGAATTTGAAAAAGAAGCTTCATACATAAAAATGCGTGGAAATGAAACATTTAAAGTTGCCGTACGAACCCTAACTAAAGATGTTGTGCAAATTTTAGAAAAAAATAAAATTGAAAAAAGTGAAATTACTCATTTTATTCCTCACCAGGCAAATTATAGAATAATAAAAGCGGTAGGTGATGCACTAAAGTTAGATGAAGAGCAAGTTGTCTTAACAGTTCATAAATATGGTAACACTTCAGGTGCATCAATCCCAATGGCAATGAATGATTTATATGAAAATGGTAAATTAAAAAAAGGCGATTTAATGCTTTTGGACGCTTTTGGTGGCGGTTTAACATGGGGAAGTGCACTAGTTCCTTTTGCTGGCAAAAAATAATTTCTACTTTAATCTATAACTAAGAAACATTCCCCTATAATTCCCGTCCACAAACGAAGACCACCTAAGAGTTTAGGAAGCAGAGTTTTAGTTTGAGATGATCTTTGAAAACTAAGTAGAGAAAGACAATGTGTTGGAATCTACGTTTATTTTATATTGAATTTTTATTTACAGGTTAATTTGTTTTAAATAATAGATTAATTCTTGTGATTTATACGAGTCAGTAAATGACGAGTGTAAGGATTATTCACTTCAAGTTGCACAATAGTGTTACTAAAGTTTACCAAATGGCTAGAGTTTAACTCTTGCCGCTAGGCAAAGCT